>Ga0233403_10000549_pt1 | contig 17734 bp, 17 predicted proteins | sample Na_oxic_1_MG_FD_179866 | JGI IMG/M metagenome (GOLD analysis project Ga0233403, IMG submission 179866) | Seawater microbial communities from Saanich Inlet, British Columbia, Canada - Na_oxic_1_MG | ecosystem: Environmental > Aquatic > Marine > Inlet | place: Canada: British Columbia | collected...
AAACAAGGGAATACAGCGATGATACAACGCATAATAGGCACGACTCACGGCATTGCGATATCCTATCTCCTCACCCGTTTGTAATAATTGCTCGGCAGATTCTATAAAATCTTTATAATTAACCATTTCAAAATGACTCCTGCGTGACGTTTGCCTTTTCTGAAACAATTAAGTGTTCAAAGGTGATGATAATATTGTCTAGCAAACTCTCTTTAAAATTTTCAGATGACAATAAATGGTTATGTTGTTTTTCGAGTGCTAACAAATCATCAACCGGTAATTCAAGATAAATCGTGTAAGACAGGTAAGGCGCACCATCATAATTGGCATAATCCGCAGAAATTAAAACATTTTGACGTTGCCTCATTAATGACTCATGAACTAAAGACAAAGCGGTTTCAAGCAATGCTTGTACTTCGGATTCTTTTAAGGATTGACGACGATAGAGTAAAGCCCACTGTTTAATTGTTGTTTCATAAGGATTTTGCATTTCAGTCAGTTTATGCCAATGCGTGAGTAAGGCTTCTCCACGAAAAGCCCTGCCAGTATTCACGCAAGAGGCTATGGTATCCCTTAAGAGACTGAGTTCATTTGGATAGCGTGCCTGATAGTCAAGTAATAAATCGCTCGCTTCAAAAGGTAAACTGATGTTGTTTAACGCTGTCGCGTATAATTGAGCGATCCAAGATGAACTGTTGGTTGCTTCGAGTGCCCTTTTAAACTGGGTATGAGTTTGTGCAATATCATATTGCAAAGAGGCCATTGCACCAAGAGCGGTGTAGCATAAAACTGGGTCAAAATTAACCATTTTAAGGTTTTGAATTTTTTGTTGCGCTAATGTAAAACCTGGGTCAAGCGCCAGCGTGAGTTCTTGTGCCATTATGCGTTCTCCAGTCAGAAATTAAGTCAATTGACATTAGCCAATATCATCGTTTTGAGAGTGTTCATCTTTTTTTTCTTTTAACGTGAGTTAAATGAACTTATCCCACTATTCATTTTAAGTAGATCGAAAATAAATAAAAGCAAAATAAATTTTGCACTCCAAGATCACGCAAAATTTGGAACGAAAAGCCGCCGCAAAATAAATTTTGCACTCCAAGATCACGCAAAATAAATTTGGAACGAAAAGTCGCCGCAAAATAAATTTTGCACTCCAAGATCACGCAAAATAAATTTGGAACGAAAAGCCGCCGCAAAATAAATTTTGCACTCCAAGATCACGCAAAATAAATTTGGAACGAAAAGCCGCCGCAAAATAAATTTGGAACGAAAAGTCGCCGCAAAATAAATTTGGAACGAAAAGCAGCCCGCAAAATAAATTTGGAACGAAAAGCAGCCCGCAAAATAAATTTGGAACGAAAAGCGGGCCTTCAAAATTTATCAATATGACCCTTTTTTTAGGAATGCGCCCCCAAATCGTTCTATCGTATCCCCGATATCACAGGATGAACGGGGATTTTTACCAAAGGTAAAAGCGTTTGTGTGATGGTGGATAGTATATTGTTAATGACATAATCTTATACGTTAAGATAAACCAGAACTACAGGGATTAGATATAAGAAGGGATAAACCGACTTATTTTTTGGTTTTTATCCTTTGTTATATCTAATCCTTGTAGAAGAGGTTGGGGCAGTTTTCCTTATTTTGGAAATTCCTCTTGTACCAGTTTTGCACTTTTGAGGCCATCATCAAGTGCATTGCGCCATTGTTTGCGTAAATAAATCTCTTTGTTCAATTGCCGCAATTCTTCTGCCCACAGCTGTTCGCGGATCGGATCAAGGAAGCTTTTCCATTCTTCTTTGATCCCTTTCGCTCTGACGAGACGATCTTTTATCTCTTCAACCAAGGCTAACAGGGCATTCGCCGGATCAGTTTGCATTTTCTCACTGAACTTCTTTCTCAGTTCATAAATCGTTTGCTGATAGTGGCTGTCTAAGCCTCTCGCAATTTCTTCTGCCTTTTCTATGAAGTTATCCCGTGTCGCATCGTTCGGCACTATGTCGTCTACCGACTCACTGCTATAGGTGTTTAATAAGCCCATTTCTTCACGAACACGGTAATGAAAATGGCTGTGGTATGAAAAGTTAAATTGACGTATGTAGTTGAACGTCTTATAGATATTGGCATGTTCGGTTTTATCCAATAACCTTTGAAATCCCTTGATGAGTATTCGTGGTTCGGCTTGAGTACCCACTTCTTGTGAGAGCATATTTTGCAAGGCCTTTGGAAATACCCGTTCCAAGACTTGTTGAAGGGCCTCATTTATCTTGGTTTGCAGGTATTCGTCTAATTGGGTGGCCAGAAATTCGGTCAAGTAGGCGCGTAGATAATTCAGTTCTTCACCAACAACGCCCTTCCATCCACTGTATTCCAAGTATTGTTCAGCCAGTTCTTCTGTACCCGGAATTGGGGCGCTTTGTCTGGCTAATTCGCAAATCTCTTCCACCTTTTGCTTAAATTCCTCACTCATATTGAGTTCATTCTGGACTTCTAAAACCAATTTCTCTAAGCCTCTTGTCAAATCCTTGATAAACTTTTCCGATAAGGTGCGGTAGCGTCTTTCCCGACTTAAATCCGCATTACCGGTATTGAAGGAATCCAAAGTCGGTGTAAACAACTGCGTGAGTATATTCACGATATTGTCCACTTTATCAGCTAAGGCTTTAACGTATTGCCTATCCGTGCTTTCCAAATTCTTCTCAATGTGTTTCAGCACCACAGAAAACACTTTATTTTCAACTTCCCCAGCATCACTGCAATTCGCTATCAGAATACGTGGTTTGCTGTACGTTTCAGGTGGCTGATTCTTCAACAGTTGTACCTGTTTTTTGTTGGAGCCATCATTCTTTTCATTCAGCACGATAAATAAGCGGTTAGCGAGTTCAACCTCTCTAACGGCATTATCAACCAAATCAAAAACATTGTAATCTGCTTGCTCCCAATCTGTTCCCAATACATCGGGCGATTTGACAAAGATGACGGAATCCACTTCATATTCAAGTGAGGAAACCAATTTCTTTTCATGCCCTTGCGCTGCTTCCAATCCGGGTAAATCAACCAAGCAGAGGCCCGTGACATCATGATTAGGAAACTTCGTATAAATATTAGCCGTTTTGACGGCCAAATAGCGGGTACGGCCATCACTTTGCGTGACATAGTCGATAATTTCATCCAATCCCAGCGTTTTAGGGGGTTTGGAGAGTAATTCAGAAAACGAGGCAAAAGCCTCATGTATAAACTTCAGTTTTTCATAAATCGCCTTATCCAAATTACGCCCATCGGCTCGACTCTCTTCCAATTCTGGTAAACGATCACTGAAGCGTTTCAGAGTATACGGCTTAGAGAGATTCAACTTGTCATAATAAGCATGAAGAATTTCTTTCAGAAATTCCTCTTTCGAGTAAAACTCGATTTTGGCATAAGGCGCGTCTTCCGAGTGATAAATCTGACTCTTTGCTCCAGTACAAGGCAGTTCATCGGAAGTCGGTATTTCCTGAGTGGTGAGCCCCGATATTTGTTGAAGCAAGGTACTTTTACCTTGTCGCGCTTTACCGGCCACGCCAATATTGATCGTTTCCTTACTGAAGCGTTTAGTCAAACTGACAATAGCGGCATTTAATTCAGTTACTTCTTCCCTGATGCCGGTGAGCGGCCGCGCAATTTTAGTCGTGAGTGCCACCATTTTTTGCGGTATATCATCCGCCTCTTCTCTAACTTCATCAGCCATTTGTTCCAGGCTTTCCAATTGCATTTCAAGTTCAACAAGCCCAGTATGGACTTTTTCTAACATCAATACCTTCTGATGTCGTTGTTCTAAAACTTCAGCTATAACTGATCTGACAGTCATTTAGGGTTCCCTTTTAATTAATATAATAAGATAGTGGGTGATAGAACGCTGATGACACTGATTATGGCCTGATCTGCGCTGATTTTTGTTAACATCATCAGTGTTAATCATGATTATCAGTTAAATCAGCGTTCTATCTAATCTATAATTTCCTATAAAACATATCTTGTGCTCTATCATACTGCTCCAAGGCAACTTCAAGTTCTACTGGGTTCTAATGCCCACCACGCCTCTGAGAGAGGCGTTGCAGAATGCATATATTCCCTTAAGGCTTGGTTCAATACATATAAAGTAGTATAAGCTAATGTGAGCAAATGACTTTTACCCGTTCCATTATCGCCAATGATAACATTAAGCCCTGGGGCAAATTCAAAAGTGGCATCAGAAAATAAGGTAAAATTTTTGGCGTGTAAAGTGTTTAACATCTGATTTAGGGTTGATAAATGAATTTTAGAATTTTGTAGCCTGTTCGTTTGTTCAGTTTTTAATATTAATTTCATTCAAAATCATTCAAAAACTTTGTTATCATATCACAGTGCTTGCCCTTTCTAAGCGTAATCAACTGACAGCCATAGCAGAAATTTTACCAGCAAGGGTTGCACTAAAACGTTTCAAACTGGTTAACTCGCTCAAGCATTTATATTCACCAGTATTCATTGTCTCTTTTTTTGTAAGAATAAGGGCGGCTGCCTCATATAAACCTTCTTGCACCAGTTTTCGACAGAAAATCTCATAACGTTGGGCATAACTGGTTTGTTCAAATTCTTTCAGAGTACGAAAATGGGGAGAACTCAATTTGACGGGTGTGAGAGATTTTTCACATGCTTCAAGAACAAAAACATATCCTACAAATGGTTTTGAAGATTCCCCAAATACACCTTCCCGATAGGCAGTGTTTAAATCAGTCGCGTTACCCAACGCTTCTTCAACACGATTGTTAAAGTTATTTCCAAATGAGGGGCCAACTTGGGATTTGAATTCTATAGCAGCTAACAATCTATTTTGGCTGACAACCAATAAATCCCAATTTTTAGTTGGACGAAAAAATCCAGGAATCGTTAAGCTTATTTTGCCTTCGGTATAAACCTCTATTTCTTCAATACCGTTATCAATAATAATTTGTTTGGTTAATTTTGTAAAACCATCCAAATTTTTTCCGGCAGTCACATCACTTCTCTTACCTTGATCAGTTATTCCCCGCGCTTTCTGTCTTTTGACGGCTTCATTTCTTGATTGCCAAAAGTGTATGACAGCGGCTTTGCTCAGTTTTTCAAGAGCCGAAATATTGACTGGCATGATTATTCCTTTAATTGAAAATGTCAAAGGTATGATGGCTAGTCAAGCTCATCGTTTCGTTTTGAAACCTATCAGTCGCCATTTCAAAATAGTGTTCATCAAGTTCGACACCAATGCTATTTCTACCCACTTTCCAGGCTGCTAATGAGGTTGTGCCGGTTCCTAAAAAAGGATCGAAAATCGTGTCACCCACAAAACTAAACATGCTTATTAATCGAGTTGCCAATTCTAACGGATAGGGTGCCGGATGTTTTTTGGTAGAGGCACCCGTTAAACCTGTCCAAATTTGATTAAACCATTGTTTGTGATTTTTTTCTGAAATGACACTCAATTTTCTCTCCAATGTAATAGGGTTTCTATAGCCACCCGGTTTCCGTTCCATCAGGATAAATTCAATGTCATTTTTTATAATAGAATTGGGTTCATAAGGTTTGCCAAGGAAAGTTGAACTCCTTGAGCTTTCAAAAGTGGCATTAGCGATTTTGTGCCAGATGATAGGTGCTAAATTATCAAATCCGATTTTCCGACACTGTTCTTGAATAGCGGCATGTAACGGAATAACGGTATGTCTACCCTTATTTTTTCTTCTGGATAGGCAAACATCACCCACAACACATATTAATCTAGCTCCTGGCACTAAAGCTGTAAAGCATTTTTGCCAAACTTTATTCAATTCTTGTAGAAAAATATCATAATCCGCTATACTCCCAAGTTGTCCTTTTTTCTCGTTATATGTTTTCAATATCCAATAAGGGGGAGATGTCACAACAAGATGTACACTCTCTGGTTTTAGAAAGTCTATTTTCGTGGAATCTGCTCTATGAAATTCGTGAACAGTCGGCAAAGTCGGAAGCATAGCTTCAATTTTTTGTATTAACTTTGTATTTTTGGCTAAGGCAGGAATCGCTTTTTGATCGTCACCAACTGTCAAAATCTCATCGCTCACATATTGTTTGAGAATGATTTCTTTACTGTGTGTTTTAAAAGAAAAACGATTCATTTAAATTCTCTTTTTGTTAGGGTATTGTTCATAAGTCTTTTCGAGTCTTGGTTTTTCCTATATATTAAGTATTAAGTCTAGGGCAAATTCAAAAGTGGCATCAGAAAATAAGGTAAAATTTTTGGCGTGTAAAGTGTTTAACATCTGATTTCCTATTGATAAATGAATTTTAGAATTTTGTAGCCTGTTCGTTTGTTCAGTTTTTATAGGTTCATTTCAATCAAAAATTTATTTATCATATCACACTATAAAACCTGTCATAAGAAAAATAGCCACCCAATTTGTCTATTGTCGTTCAACCCTCATAACCGAATTGAAGGATTGTATATTCGATGCGGATTTAAACCATAACTACAAGGATTGTATATAATAAAGGATAAACCGCTAACTACATGGATTGTATATTCGATGCGGATTTAAACCATAACTACAAGGATTGTATATAATAAAGGATAAACCGCTAACGGAAAGCGATTGTATATTCGATGCGGATTTAAACCCCTAACTACATGGATTTGATATAACAATGGATTTAAAGCATGTACCACCACGATCTAATCCATTTCACGCAAAAGTTTTTGCGCGCAAAAACTGTATTTAGCTTCGCTGGCCTTCGGCTCACGCTAATGTTTCGCTTCGCTATACATTAGCGTGAAATGTGAAATATTATATACAATCCTTGTCGTTATGGTTTTCAGGATTAAAAACTTGATCATTGAGTGATAGCAATTAGGCATGAACACGAAAACAGCGACATGAACATTTTGTTTGTAGAAAATCACGCCGTCTTTGCAAAAATCGTTACAGAGACATTGCTTAGTCAACACAGAGTTACAATTGCGTTAACGCTATCAGAAGCTTGGGCGTTTATTTCTGAAAAAGAGTATGATGTCGTTTTGGTTGATTTTGATCTGGATGATGGCAAGGGGGATGAATTAGTCAAAAAAATCAGAGCGCAAAATTGTTTTGTGAAAATCGTGGCGGTTTCCGCGCATGAGCGCGGTAATTTGGCTTTGCGAAAGGCGGGAGCGAATACCATTTGTGGTAAATTAGCATTTAGACAGATTGAAACTGTGATTGAGCAGGTAGTGCAACAATTTGGGTAATTGATGGGTAGGCAAACCGGTAAGCTTGAGATAGAACGCTGATTATCATGATCAAACGGATTAACACTGATTAAAATTACCCATGAAACCGTGGGATTTTACAGATGATACGATGATGTCTATAGGCATTGTTGAGGTATTAAGCCAGTATGAAGAAATCAATCAAGATGCGTTAGCGCAGACTTTTGCTCGTCATTATATTCAGGAACCGAATCGGGGTTATGGTGGGATGGCGCACTATATTTTAAGAAGCATAAGTGAAGGGATACACTGGCGAACGGTTTCTCAACAGGTTTTTGATGGTATGGGTTCAATGGGGAATGGGGGAGCGATGCGCGTGGCACCGTTGGGGGCTTATTTTTTCGATGATATCGATTTCACGCAAAAGTTTTTGCGCGCAAAAACTTTTGCGTGAAAAGGTGATTGAGCAAGCGACTTTATCTGCACAAGTGACTCATGCTCATCCAGAAGGGCAAGCTGGCGCGATAGCGGTTGCTTTAGCGGCCGCTTGGGCTTGTCGCAAACGCGATGATTTACAGGCTGATTCGGGGTATGAGTTATTAGAGTTTGTTTTCTCACACACACCTGACAGTGAGACTCGTTCCAAACTCAATACCGCGCTTTCATTACCACTGAATTATTCTATAGAAACGGCGGTGAGTGCTTTAGGTAATGGTAGTCAACTCTTGGCATCGGATACGGTTGCCTTTACCATCTGGTGTGTTGCCCGTCATCTTGATAGTTATGTTGAAGCGTTATGGCATACCGTTTCAGCTTTGGGGGATCGTGATACGACTTGTGCCATTGTTGGGGGGATTATGTCATTGATTCAGGGGGAAGAGGGGATTCCTGATGACTGGAAAAACGAAATTCAAATCCAAATCCAAAATTATGCCTGTTTCTCTTAAATAAGATACGAGCTCAAGAAAGATGGTGGGCAAGATGGTGGGCAAGATCGTTTCGACTTGCGTCGAAACGAACTTACCCACCCTACATTAATATCAACATAGATTTAATTCACGTATTATCGCTTTTGCCAGTGGCAAGCTGTTCTATTTGGGCCAACGATTCAGCCACAATAATTTGATCTAGCCAGTTATCCAATTGTTCACTATCGTCAGTGGCTTCAATTTTCTGCACGACTCTTTTGGGAACTGAGGCAAACTTGCGATGTAACTGACGAATCAGCATACGTTTCTTTTCTGCCGATGCTTCTTGGGCCGCTTCTTGGGCTGCAGCTTCTTGGACTGCTTCTTGAAACGATTTTTGGAGACTAGGGAGTTTTGTCATTGCATACGGCATTTCTTGGAAAAATCGGTTATGACCACGTTTCTTCCTTTATTTCGGGTTTCATGTCTTCTATCTCCAGTAGTTTTTGCCAAATCAGATTGGGATCAGTATAACTCGATGATCAAGTTTTTTCCATCCCGTTTTATAACGACTATGTACAGGACAAAAAAAATAAGTATTTGATTTTTATATTAAATATTAAATGATTAAATGTAGGGTGGGTAAGTTCGTTTCGACGCAAGTCGAAACGAACTTGCCCACCATTATAGGCTTCGTTACAGCCACCGCTGTCAAAGTTGGATATTGGGAATTTTTACCGTCTTTTACGCAACATTTGTTTGGTATCGGGGCCGACAGGTAACCAGTAATCATGAGAACTTAAAATGACGCTGTCTTTGGCGCGAATCATTTTAGCCGTGACATAAACCGATTCTTTACTTTCGCCATAAGTGCCTACGACAACGGCATAAGCATCATGTTGTAGACTGATTTCACGCAATTCTCGTGATAACACTAATTCACCTGTTTGCCGTTGTACGAAAATGCTGCTTGTACGCATCTTCATTTCAATCACTTTATACCCCTTTTGGGCTATCCGTGATCCTATTTGATCGCCTATTACGCGCCCAAAAGTCGATGACTGTTGCAAATTGTCAATATTCACAAAGCTGGTTACCAAAATAGGCTGTTTTGGATAAACACCATTTTTGCGGGGTTGCAACGTCATAATATCTTTTGCCCCTTTTAATAGGTAGTCAGCGGCTTGATAGCTGGCCCGAACCAAATTCGCATCGCGAATCAGAAAGGAACAGCTTGCCAGCACTACACTAAGCCAACTCAATATCAAAAGATTTCGCGTTGTTTTCACCATTGGTTAACCATCCTATACATTTTGCTTTCGTCTTCATAATGATCGTAATCACCATCATTGATGTAATAAATCCGAGAATCGCCAAAAATATATTGTTGCTCCATCGTGATCGAGGTGCTGAGGATCACTTCGGTATTCGTTTCGCCTGGTAAATAGTATTCTACCGCAGAATTGATATCAGCCGCGATAGCAAAAGGAAGCGTGGCTAAACCGGGATATTTCCAACGATCTTGTGCTTGAGCAACCATCCATACGCCAGCCGATAAGGCCGTCATCAATCCGGGTGGAAAATAGGTGAGACGACGATCTTTATGGTGAACCACCTGCATATCATACTCAACATTCAGCGTTTTGTTATCGTATTGAGCAGCGTGAGTCATGACAACTGAACCTTGTTGTACCAATTTGGTTTTTAACAGAGTCGAGAAGGCTTTACCAAAAGGGAGCTTCTCTTGCTCTTTTTTAGGTTTAACCACTAAAGATGGTTTCACGGCGGCATTCGGGAAAGTGAGTTCCAGCGTTTTCTTGATGCGTTTAGCCACATCATTCGCCAAAACGTCCCAATGATGAGCAGCCTGCATTTTTCTCTGTGCCGTCGCCGGATAAGAAGCCGCGACAGGTATAGGCCGATGCGAACAACCTGCTAAAATTAACAGGCTAAGAAGGGTTACAAGCCAATAGCTTTTCATAAAAACCCCCTTTTTTAAAAGGTGAATGGTGACTGAATTGTGAATCTGTTGTTGAATGATAATGCCTAAAGTATTGAGCGATTGATTAAATCATATTTTTTAGTATGATGCGAGCGTTTTTTCATAATGTGCAATAAGTCATCACTCTATCTTTATGAAAACTCACATTTACTTCTTTTTTTGAACATGATAGAGCAATACAGGGTTTGAATCACTCTGTGAAACTCTGTGGTTCTCTGTGAACGCCGTAAAGCGTCACGCAAAATAATTGATAACTGATAACTGATAATTGATAATAATAAAACCAACACTCGACAATTTAGCGGCTTATCACGATCTCGCTCGCCAGTTAAGCCAACATTACCATCGTCATTGTGTGACGCTTGATGAGTTAAAAACGATTGGATTGGCATTGTGGCAAGTTTTAAAACAAGACGCAACTTTGCGTCCACAGCCACAGATCATCGAATGCGATGATAAGGCTGTTTTGGCTTTACCGTGGGAATGTGTGTACCATCCTGAATTGGGGTTTTTGGGTAAACATCCTGATTATACGCTATCGCGCCGCGTGTCTAGTGATAAGGCCTTAGCCATGCCCCCTACTGGGCCACTTAATATATTATTGTTTACCGCGCAACCTGAAAAAAATACGGCCCGTCTTGATCTGGAAATCGAACAACATAGTGTGCGTGAAGCACTTCAACCGTTTATTCATGCTGGAAAAGTACAGTTTTACGCGCCTCATGATGGGCGTTTTAACACTCTTGTCGAATTATTACATCAAAAACCTTGGCATCTCGTTTTACTCAGTGGGCATGGGATTATCAAGGCAGATGAACTGGCGTTCACGCATTCAGAAACGTTCAAGGCAAAATTTCAGGGCGATATCCGTTCAAAATTGAAAACGCTTCATAAATTAAAGCGGCCCTTGGCCGCTGTTAAAGCGGGCCGTCAGGCCGTTAGTACTTCAGAAGCGGCCGCTTATTTTGTTTTTGAAGGCGAACAAGGGGAGGGGGAATTGATTTCGGCGCACACTTTAGCAGACGTTTTTAAAGGCACAACGGTGCAATGTGTCGTCATGGCGGCTTGTCAATCGGCCCACTTTTCAGCGGATAATCCAGAAGCCAATTTAATCATGCCGCTGGTGCAAGCGGGTATACCTCATCTCATCGGAATGCGTGAACCGTTGATAGATAGAGCCGGCAGTGTCTTTGTACGAACACTTTGCAAAGCCTTGGCACAACAAGCGCGAATAGACGAGGCCGTACAACAAGGCCGTCGTGCTATGAGGCAATTATTAGCAACCAATGAAGTTTGGCATAACGCACAATCGGCCCCTGATCCCAGCCTAGTACAATGGTGCCTACCCACATTAGTGAGTCAAGCGCCTACTCAAGCTTTAGTGAATTGGGATTTTAGTCCACAAGTTCAGCCACCAGTACAAATTGGCAGCAAAATCGCTTTACCCAAAATATTTATTGGCCGCCGTCGCGAATTACGGACTTTAGGAGAAGGCTTATACAGCGGCACGATACAACGATTACTGATTCAAGGTAAAGGCGGATTAGGTAAAACAGCCCTCGCGGGGCAATTAGCGATCACATTGGCACAACAAGGCTATCGAATACTCGCCTATCAAGCTGGCAACTCACAAAATTTTCAATCAACACTGAAACAAGCTTTAAATCTGCTTTCAGCCTCTGAAGATGAGAGGGATAAAACTGAATTTGCCCGATTTGAGGCAGATTTAGAAACGCACTTAAAAACGATTGCCCAAGAAAAATGGGTATTTTGGTTAGATAATTTGGAACGGCTTCAAAATCCAGATAACGGTAGCTTCACCGATAAGACGCTTCAAAACACTTTAGGCATTCTATCTCAATGGGAAACCCCTCAGCTACGCATTTTACTCACTGCCCGCAGGGCAATAGCTCAAAGCACAGACTACCATAATTATTTACTCAATCGCCCCAACTTCAACGACTTTTCACGCCATCTCGAAAACCAAGGATTACACTATTTCTTGCCAGAGCGATTACAGATATATCAAACACTGAGCGGCAATTTTCAAGGTATACAATTATTACAAAGTCTATCCCCTAGCCAAGACGCGATAACATTAAAGAAACAACTCATTCTTGTACGACGGTACTTGCAAGCGTATTTACGTTTATAACCCATTTGATTATCATGACACTGCTATATTGATATCTTAGCACTTTGGCTCCGGGGATTGAACGGATTGGTGAGGGGGATTTTTTCCATTTTACCGGGTACCAGTAGAGACGCGATGCTTCGCGTCTCGGCGAAGCGTCTCGGCGAAGCGTCTCGGCGAAGCGTCTCCACGAACCCATCAAAACACATCACAATCAATCCGTTCAATCCCCTGATCTGCTGTACTATCCGCGTGAATCAGTCAAATCATGACAATCAACGTTCTATAGTGATCCTAAATGATTCGTGAAGAAAATCGACATGAGAGCCTTTAAATTCGTGGGAACAAATTTACAAATCATTTAGGATGTCTATATCATAATCAAAAATTATAATTCACTATGCAATTAAAAACGTCACCTGCCCCTTTTTTACATCAAGAGACTAGCGTCTCAGAAATCATGCGACAAGTGCTTTATGCTCTCATACCCGGCATTGTTGTCTATGTTTATTTTTTTGGCTGGGGTATTGTTATTAATATTGTACTGGCCAGTGTCACAGCATTAATTTGTGAAGCTTTGATGCTTTGGCTACGCAATCGCCCTATACGCCCTTTTTTGAGCGATAATAGTGCCCTAGTCACGGCCTGGTTGCTGGCGATGGCGCTTCCCCCATTTGTACCGTGGTGGGCAACCGTATTAGGTACCGCTTTTGGACTCATTTTTGCCAAACATCTGTACGGTGGTTTGGGCTACAATCCGTTTAATCCGGCCGTTGTCGGCTATGTGGTTTTACTGATTTCATTTCCGTTTGAAATGACTCGCTGGCCTGCTCTTGCCTCATTAAGCGGTTATTATCCGGGCATATTGGATAGTTTGAGCATTATTTTTACGGGACAATCGACGAGCGGTTTGACACTGGATGCGCTCAGTAGTGCTACACCGTTAGATACGATGAAAACAGAATTGACACAATTCTATACTGTCACAGAAATTCAACGTAATCCTTTATTTAGCACCCTTGGTGCAAAAGGATGGGAATGGATAGGGGGAACATTCTTTCTAGGCGGCTGTTGGTTGATTTATAAACGGGTGATAACTTGGCATATTCCCGTAGCGGTATTAGGGAGTCTATTTGTCATTTCAGGCTTTTTTGTCATGATTGACAGTGATCTTAACCCGTCACCCCTGTTTCATATCCTCACAGGTGGCTCAATCATTGGTGCCTTTTTTATTGCCACCGATCCTGTTAGCGCCGCGACTTCAAACAAAGGCCGCTTGTTTTATGGGGTTGGTATTGGCTTATTAATTTATATCATTCGGACTTGGGGCGGCTATCCAGATGGGATAGCGTTTTCCGTTTTATTAATGAATATGGCGGCACCCACCATTGATTATTACACCAAACCGCGCGTGTTTGGCCATGAGTAGGGGCAATCCCTTGTGGTTGCCCCTTTTTTCTATATTTAACCCCTTGTTTTAATTCACAATTCAATTGTCATTGACAATGCCAGCGAACACAATTCATACACAATGTTAAAGCAAATGCTACATGCGGCTACCCTATTAACCCTTTTTGCCGTTTTAGGAGGGGGATTGGTAGCCTTCAGTTTTGAAATCACGCACGAACAAATTAAAGCGAATGAACGTGCTGCTTTGGTGCGTACTTTAAATACGCTGATTCCTCCTGAACACTATGATAATGATTTATTGACAGACAGTTTAGAGATGCAAAACGAGGCGCTATTGGGCACCAATGAACCGGTCACCATTTATCGCGCTCGCAAAGAGGGGCGGCCGATAGCAGCTGTTCTCACGCCAGAGGCACCGGATGGGTATAACGGACGTATCCGTTTATTAGTGGGTATTGATTATCAAGGTAGGCTGCTGGGTGTGCGTGTGCTGTCTCATCAAGAAACGCCGGGATTGGGGGATAAAATCGAAGTGCGCCGATCTGATTGGATTTTTGGTTTTAATGGACGTTCCTTGAGCAATCCCAAGAAAGATGGCTGGAAAGTCAAACGGGATGGGGGTATCTTTGATCAATTCACTGGTGCAAGCATAACGCCGCGAGCAGTCATCAAAGCACTGCATAAAACCTTGCTGTTTTATCAGCAATATCAAAACGAAGTGTTTGCAAAAAAATAAGTCAGGAGTTTATAGTGTGAGGAATAACTGATAACTGATAACTGATAACTAGATGTTATCGCGAAAGTTAAGCCTTGCGCTCAACTTTCGCACGGTACATTTTGTTGATAGCTGATAACTAGCTGCCCTATTAAACAATAATCGTTTTTTTGACATGTTTGAATACTTTGCTTTCTTATATAGCTGTTTATGGCACTGCGTTAAAAATATCTTTTACGTTTGTTAAGCCTACAACTCTATAAACGCCTAGTACTTTGTCAGCGTTTTCGGGTGTACTGGATTTCAAATTGCTCTATTCCCCTGCATTAAGCGACAAAATTAACCAAACAAGGTACTCGTTTAATCTCTACCTCGTCGGCGTACCTCTGGGGGAGTCACATTCACTTCATAGCTTTGTTTAGGCGGCCCAACCGTTATTCCATCATTGAACACCTGCAATTCAAAAACTATCCAACTTTCCATATCATCTTTCGATTTGACTTGGCCCCGAAAAGGCGGCACAAATAGATATTCTCCAAGCGAGTGTTCACCTCCCCATAAATTGAGGCGTACTTGGGCATCAGCCTTAGCAATGCTGCCACGGCCAGCCGAATGATGAACAGTGAAACGGTAAACCCCTTCTCTTAAGAACTCAAGGTTTGGCGGTGGGAAAAGCGTTAAAAATTGGGGTTTAGTGAAATTGTCATCGACATGCAGTACAGCCACATCGGCAAATTTATTACCAAAATACAGATGGAAACGATCTCTTTCGTTATTATAAGACTCCCATGCGCCAAAAGCAGGCCCGGTTAAATGAGCATCTAATTCAATCCGGGTTCTACCCCAATCAAGTGAAATCTCAATTCTTGAGGAAGACGGTAAAACTTGTTCCAAATTCAGGGTAATCGGGTCAAAATGAAAAGTGACATTCTGGGGTACGATCACTTCATGTGCCTCTGGCACATTCTGATCAAAGGTTTTCACAGCAATGTTTTCAATTTGCACTCTATCGAAGCCCAAACTAAAAGCATGACTATGACTCAAATCAACATTTGAATCGTTCTGACAAGGGGGTTCGTCAGGGGAAACAATGGGCATCAAGTACAACAAACGTCCGCCAAAGCCGATATGACAAGCCTTAAAAGTGACCCCTATTTCATCAACCACAGGAGCCGTTTTCAAGTCATAAGCGTTTTCAGCCGTTTGCCTAACCAGAATATTATTAATGTGTATTCTGTCAGATGCCACACCAAAGCCGTGGATTTGAGTCAAATCCACCGCCACAGTTTGTGCAAAAGTGAAACTGCCAAAAAATAGGCCTATCACTAAGCAAAGTTGAGATAAATAATGTTGATGTTTCATAAGTCATATACCTCTTTCTCATATCAGTTAGTTAGATAATAAAATGTTTATACTACTAACATATAGACTATGTACGTCAAAATAGCAAGTCGATCACGGATAAAAAAGGCTGTTTTTTTGATATAAAACAAATAGTTATATACAGAATCGCGTGAGAATAGAACTCAATTATTAATTAATAATCCTTTAATTATTGAGTACAAGGGATGATCGAACCTCAATTAAACGGATTTTTTATAGGTCAATTCCGCTTAATGGGTACAAGCAAACGTCATAAACATACCCCCAATCCGAGCATTCAATACACCAAGGCTTCTGATAAGGTATATGGATATTTTGACTTAAGAAAAAAGGGAGCCTGGGGAATGGATGACGCGAGATTGCGGTTTAGTATAACCAGAACTAATGCGGAAATCGCGCCAAAGTCCCACAGGCATGATATTAATAACATAAAAAGAGGCCAAGAGTCTATCAGGAAAAAACTTAATGAAAAAACTTAATGAATAAAAATGGAGCTAGGGGAATGGATGACGCGAGATTGCGGTTTAGTGTAACCAAGGATCCGCGGAAATCGCGCCAAAATTCCACAAACAGGGTTATTAATAACATAAAAGAGGTAAAGAGTCTATCAGGAAAAACCTTAAGGAAAAACCTTAAGGTGTCATTTTGAAAACGAATCTTGCATTTTGCAAAGCATCATGCATCGTTTGTCAAGATTTAATCAGTGTTTCACGCTAAAGTACAGCGAAGCGAAACTTTAGCGTGGCGTCATGATAATCAGTCAAATCAGCGTTCTATTTAATCTAAAACTGTGAACAGCTTTATGCAGCACGTCAAAATGTAAAAAAACTTATGTTTACCGACTTAATTGTTGCAATTGCTGATAAGCAATAGGCTTCAGTTGTTCAAATAAATCCTCTTTATAAACAAGACGATAAGTTAAATTCAGCTACGCGGGCTGAAATCCATGTCTCGAATTGATTCGCAAAACTCGTAAAACTTCATTTTGTTACCCGATATTCGTTTGATGAATATATCTTCATAGCTACACATTATTGAAAATTCGATATTCCCTAATTTCACTGGTATTCCGATTTCTACCAAATCCCCGTCGATCAACGATTTCATACTGCTATTTTCAGTCTTATAATCTTCGTCATTTTCAAGCCGCTTAAGTATCTCAATCGCAGCATCCATTGAGTATCTGCCAGGTGTCGTGAATATAACAGGATCAGCATATCCAACTTCCTGCTTAGCAAAAATTTTGGCCATGTCAATTAAGGATGTCGGGTAGTGAAACATAATGATAGAACGCTGATGACGCTGATACTCATGATTAACACTGATTAAAAAATCAGCGTTAATCAGTTTTTCACGCAAAAGTTTTTGCGCGCAAAAACTTTTGCGTGGCGTCAGTCTAATCAGCGTTCTATTAAACAAAAATCAAAAAGTTAAAATCTAATGCCCACCATTTGCCCTTTTTATAATCTTTGTCTTGGCAAAAGTCTATTTATCAATTGCAGCACGATTAAAAATGTAAAAAAACTTATGTTTACCGACTTAATTGTTGCAATTGCTGATAAGCAATAGGCTTCAGTTGTTCAAATAAATCCTCTTTATAAACAAGACGATAAGTTAAATTGAAATAATAACCTTGCCCATCACCATGAATTTTAGTCCGTGTTTTTTGATCAGCGTCTTTAGAAAATCGGGCAGGTACCAAACCATTAAACAAGAAACTCGCATACATCAGCGCCCTAAAATCTTCTTGTTGCCAATTGCGATTGAACTTCTTTTCAGCTTCTTTTTTCTTACTCATCCATGATCATTTATCCCTGATAATTCGCTCTCCGTTGATAACTCAAAAATCAAGTTGCAACTGGAATCCTGGATGGGCTGTCTCATCCGAACGGCCACTTGTATCCAAGCGACTTAATGGGGGATGCTGGTCAAAAGTCCCTAGACTCAAGGCCTAATAAAATTCACACCCAGA
>Ga0233403_10000550_pt1 | contig 17733 bp, 17 predicted proteins | sample Na_oxic_1_MG_FD_179866 | JGI IMG/M metagenome (GOLD analysis project Ga0233403, IMG submission 179866) | Seawater microbial communities from Saanich Inlet, British Columbia, Canada - Na_oxic_1_MG | ecosystem: Environmental > Aquatic > Marine > Inlet | place: Canada: British Columbia | collected...
ATCAGACAAAGTATTGGCAATCAACAAGACACTTTTATCCAACCTTTCTTTGCCACCATTCAATTTATTTTTGCCGGCAACGACACCGAAGGCTTACGTTACGGAACTATCGGCACCCCCGAAAAATATTTTTTACAATGGAAAGAAGATGTTGAAGACAATAGCAGACTAAAAATAGATAAATATCTGCTCAAAATGTGCAACCGAGAGCGGTTTTTAGAACTCATTCACGACTTTGTCTTGTTTGACGGGAGCAGAAAAAAACTGCCCAGAGCCCATCAATATTTTGCTATCAAAGCCGCCCAAAAATATATCAAACGGTATGAAAGCGGCATTATCTGGCACACTCAAGGCAGTGGCAAAAGTATTGTCATGGTGTTGTTGGCAAAGTGGATTTTAGAAAATAACCCCAAGGCTCGGGTTGCAATCCTTACGGATCGTAACGAACTCGACACCCAAATCGAAGGCGTTTTTACCAATGTTGGCGAAACAATCTATCGTACTCGCAGCGGCAAAAATTTAATGCAGCAATTAGGGCAAGCAACCCCTCGCTTACTTTGTTCATTGGTGCATAAATTCGGTAACCAAGATACTGGCAATTTTGACCAATTTATCCAAGACTTAGAAAATCAACCCTCCAAAACTGTCGGCGAACTGTTTGTATTTGTTGACGAGTGTCACCGTACCCAAAACGGCAAACTGCACCGCACCATGAAAGCAATCTTGCCCAATGCGGTTTTTATCGGCTTCACTGGAACGCCCTTACTTAAAAAAGACAAGCAAACCAGTATAGAAGTTTTTGGTAAATACATTCACACCTACAAATTTAATGAAGGCGTTGCCGACAAAGTTATCATCGATCTGGTTTATGAAGCCCGGGATATTGACCAACAACTCACCTCGAAGCGCAAAATAGACGAATGGTTTGCAGCCAAAACCAGAGGACTTAACGCCTTTCAAAAATCGGCACTCAAACAAAAATGGGGAACCATGCAAAAAGTCTTGAGCAGTCGTTCCCGCAAGGAGAAAATAGTCAGTGATATTATTTTTGATTTCAACACCAAACCCAGATTAAGTTCAGCAAGGGGAAATGCCATTTTAGTCGCTTTCAATATTTATGAAGCCTGTCGCTATTATGAATTATTCCAAAACACCGAATTTAAAGGCAAATGTGCCATAGTCACTTCCTACAATCCAAGCCCCGGCAATATTGCCACCGAAGACACTGGAGCCAATAGCGAAACTGAAAAGGAGTTCATGTATAACCTTTATAAGGAAATTTTAGGCAATCAAACCACAGATAAATACGAAGAATTAGCCAAGCAACAATTTATAAAAGAGCCGGCCAATATGAAACTATTAATCGTGGTTTCTAAACTCCTCACCGGTTTTGATGCCCCAAGTTGTACCTATTTGTACATTGATAAATCTATGCAAGATCATGGTTTATTTCAAGCCATTTGCCGGGTAAACCGATTGGACAGCGAAGACAAACAATTTGGCTATATTGTTGACTACAAAGACCTTTTCCGTAAATTAGAGGATGCTGTAGCCGTTTACACTGCCGATTTAGACTATGCCAATTTTGAGCCACGAGACGTTGACATAATGCTCCAAGATCGTTTAAAAGCCGGCAAAGAACGCTTAGACAATGCTTTGGAAGAAATCGCTTTGCTATGCGAACCGGTAGCCCCGCCAAAAGCTTCATTAGATTATCAACATTATTTTTGTGGCAACACCGAAATTCCCGAAGACCTTAAACGCACCGAAGTGCAACGAATCGCCTTATATAAAAATACCGTTGCCCTAATCCGGGCTTATGCCAATATTGCCGATGCAATGGAATCCGCCGGCTACACCGCAACCGAAATTGAAGACATCCACCAGCAGACTGATTTTTACTCCAAACTTCGCCAAGAAATCCAACAAGCCAGTGGCGAAACTTTGGATTTAAAAACTTATGAAGCTGATATGCGTCATCTGATTGATACCTACATCCAAGCCGATGAGCCCGCAACGATTTCACCTTTCGGGGATATGCCTTTAATAGATATTATCGTAAACGCCGGCATTGCCGATGCCATAAACAGTTTGGCAAAAGGTATAAAATCCAGTAAAGAAGCCATTGCCGAAACCATTGAAAACAATATCCGCAAAAAAATCATCAAAGAACACTTAACTGATCCAGCATTTTTTGCAAAAATGTCCAAACTGTTGGCGGAAATTATCAAAGAACGCCAAGCCAAAGCTATCAGTTACGAAGAATATTTGCAAAAAATCGCCGAACTTGCCAAGCAAGTACACGCCGGCAAAAGCGCACAAACCCCCGAAGCCTTAACAACACCAGCCCAAAGGGCGTTATACAACAACCTGAATAACAATGCCGACTTAGCAATCCAAATTGACTCCGCAGTAAAAAACTCCAAACCAGCCGATTGGAGAGGAAAGCAACCCAGAGAGAACGTCATAAAAACCGAGATATACAACTTGTTAAAAAATCAAGCCAGTGACAACGGCTTTGCAGTTAAAGAGCCACAAGATTTCTATGGTCAAGATGAAATACGCTCAGAAGTGGAACGTATTTTTGAGATTATCAAACAACAAAACGAATATTAAGTATTTTCTCGTTCCCACGCGCCGGCGTGGGAACGCATTTTCGACGCGCCAGCGTCGCGCCGCAAAGACGGGACGCTGGCGCGTCCCAAATTGGTTCCCACGCCGGCGCGTGGAAACCAGAAAAAATCTTATTTCGCCACATTTTGGTGGATACGCTATCGCTTTATCCACCCTACAAATCTTATTTCGCCACATTTTGGTGGATACGCTATCGCTTTATCCACCCTACAAATCTTATTTATGCTAAAAATTAAATTAGGAAATATCTCCATTGAGGTGGAGAAAAAGAACATTAAAAACATCTATTTGAGTATCTATCCGCCTTTGGGAAAGGTAAAAATATCGGCCCCTCAAAGAATGGATTTAAACACCATCCGCATTTTTGCGATTTCAAAATTGAGTTGGATTAAAAAGCAACAAGAAATATTTAAAAACCAAGCCAGAGAAGCCCCAAGAGAATATCTAACCAGAGAGAGCCATTACTTCAAAGGCAAAAGATATTTATTGAAAATTGTTGAACGAGAAGCAAAACCCAAAGTAATTCTAAGACATAACGAAATAGAATTACACCTCAGAGCAAATACAACTAGCAAAAAAAGGCAACAAATTTTAGACGAATGGTATCGTGCCGAATTAAAAAAGATTGTTCCAAAATTGCTCGAAAAATGGGAACCGAAAATGGGGGTAAAATGCCACGAATTTGGCATAAAGAAAATGCGAACTAGATGGGGAACCTGCAATATCGACGCAAAAAGAATTTGGCTAAATTTAGAACTGGCGAAAAAACCACCGCAATGTTTAGAATATGTAGTGGTTCACGAATTAGTGCATTTACTTGAAAGGAAACATAACAATAGATTTATCGCGTTTATGGATGAGTTTATGCCACAGTGGAGATTTTATAAAGAACAATTAAACATATTACCATTTAGTCACATAGATTGGAACTATTGAAAACATACTTAACCCTTTTAGCAGAATTGAAAGCAATGATACAAAATTCGTCTAGCCCAAAATAAATTTTGGACTCCAACACCCGGCTAAAGGAGTCCAAAATTTATTTTGGAAGACTGGATAGCTTCGTCCAAAATTTATTTTGGAAACCAAAAATTAGCATTCCATGCACTTTTAATCACACCCCATTTTCAATAATTGCGTTAAATTCATAACATAAGTACCGTCGGGTGTAGCCGGATTCACAAATACGATGGTAGAATGTGAGGTAACGGGCGTTGTCAAGGTTTCTAAACGAACCAAGAACTACAAGGATTGCATATAATAACAGATTTATAAGAAAGGATTTACAACAACTCGGATTGTGGTATATCCATTTATCAATCCGTTATTATAAATTATTTATTAATACCTTCGCCAATTAGATATTTGTTTCGGGAATGGAGCGTAGCGGATTTCCCGAAACTATTAACATTACTTGGGTTTCGGGAAATCGTACCTCATTCCCGAAACAACAAATTTTGGCAATGGCGAAGGTATTGTTTATATACAGTCTTTGTAGTTCTTGTTTTGAAACCGTTATTATAAATCTCTTAAAGGAGAGCCAAAAAGTTATTTTATCATGAAAGTTTATTTTGTAGGAGCCGGGCCTGGCGATCCAGAGCTATTAACGATTAAAGCCCAACGTTTGCTTTGTGCGGCGAAATGTTGTATTTATGCAGGTTCTCTGGTAAGTGATCAAGTACTAGCACTGTTGCCAGAAAATTGTGAAAAACATGATTCGGCGGCAATGTCTTTAAATGAAACGATTGCTATTATTCAGTCCTGTCAAGAACGTGATCTGGATGTGATGCGTTTGCATACTGGTGAACCGGCCCTTTTTGGGGCAATTGCGGAACAAATGCGAGAATTAGAAAAATGTCAGATCACTTTTGAAGTGATTCCGGGTATTAGTTCATTTCAAGCAGCGGCGGCTGCCATTCAAACCGAATTAACTGCGCCCGATATTGCCCAAACCGTTATTTTAAGCCGAATAGCTGGGCGTACCCCAGTACCTCCGGAACAAGAATTAGAACATTTAGCCGCGACACGTTCAACTTTATGCTTATTTCTTTCTGTCCATCAGATTGTCAAAATGACACAAACTTTAATACCCTACTATGGTGCAACTTGCCCCGTTGCTGTGGTTTATCGCGCCTCATGGCCGGATCAAGTCGTGGTAGAAGGCACTTTAACCGATATTGAGGCTCAAGTTAAACAAGCCGGTATTACACGCACGGCTATGATTTTAGTTGGCCCCGCGCTAAGACGACAAGGTGGGCGATCTAAGTTGTATGATGAAACCTTTTCTCATGGTTATCGAAAAAGTCTGTAGAAATAATTTGGGCAACCATAAAGGATTGCCCCTACGTTTTGCTATGATTAAAATAATTTGGGCAACCATAAAGGATTGCCCCTACGTTTTGCTATGATTAAAATAATTTGGGCAACCATAAAGGATTGCCCCTACGTTTTGCTATGATTAAAATAATTTGGGCAACCATAAAGGATTGCCCCTACGTTTTGTTATGATTTAAATAATTTGGGCAACCATAAAGGATTGCCCCTACGTTTTGCTATGATTTGTAGGGGCAATCCCTTGTGGTTGCCCTTACGTTTCTTAAGTTCTACATCAATTTAAAAAAGTCAATCGTGAAAAAAGTTGCTATTATTAGTTTATCTCAGCAAGGGGCCGATATTGCGGCAACGCTTGCTACCCAATTTAGCGAAGCGAACCTTTATTTACACCAAGCTATTCAAACCACACAACCGGCTCAGCGTTTTAGTAAAGTGCTAGAACTCACCGCGCAAATTTTTAATGATTATCAAGGCTTAATTTATATTATGCCTACCGGAGTGGTGGTTCGTGCTCTTACCTCTCAAGTTCGCAATAAATTACACGATCCCGCAGTCGTGGTGGTGGATGTCGGCAGACGTTGGGCGATTAGTTTACTGAGTGGACATGAAGGTGGAGCCAATGACTTAGCGATGCAGGTGGCTAATATCATCGGGGTTGAACCCATTATTACAACCACCACCGAAGCAGTACGAAGATTGATTGTGGGTATAGGTTGTCGGCGTGGCATGTCAGCAGAACGTATAATTGCCGCGATTCAACAAGCCTTAACCATGATAGAACGTTCTCTTGAAGAAGTCCGTTTACTGGCAACGGCTGAACCTAAACAAGATGAAGTCGGATTACTCGAAGCCGCTGCCCAACTGCAAAGACCACTACGTGTGATTAAGGCCCAAGAAATTCGTACTTCTTATCGAGATTTTCAAACGTCTAATTTTGTTCAAGCACAAGTTAATTTACCGGCTGTCGCTGAACCGGCAGCACTACTAGCAGGGAGGAATACTAAATTAATACTCAACAAACAAACCTTCGACGGGATAACGGTTGCCATCGCCGAGGAAAATTATATGTGGTCGGAATTGGCCCCGGCGGACATTTAGATCGGACTTTTCGCGCTCAAGCGGCTATTGAAGCTAGTGAAGTGATTGCCGGTTATAAACGTTATGTGGAAGCGGTGGCAGACTTGATTGGCGACAAAGAAGTAATTACGACGGGCATGACGAAAGAAGTTGACCGTTGTCAACAAGCCATCAAAGCGGCTAGTGAAGGCAAAGTGGTTGCCCTGATTTCTTCTGGTGATGCCGGTATTTATGGCATGGCTGGACTTGCTTTAGAAATTATTCATGCCGAACACCATGATCTTGAAGTAGAAATTATTCCGGGTGTCACAGTTGCTAGTGCGGCTGCGGCAAGTATGGGTGCCCCTTTAATGTTAGATTTTGCCATTATCAGCCTCAGTGACTTATTGGTCAAATGGGAAGTCATACGCAACCGTCTTCAAGCCGTCGCTAAAGCCGATTTAGTGGTTGCACTTTACAACCCACGTAGTCGTAAACGCATCAAACAATTGGATGAAACCGTTGCTATTTTTCTTGAACACCGTTCACCGGAAACGCCGGTGGGAATTGGGACAGATGTTGGTAGTCAAGAGGAACATTTAGTCATTACCACGTTGGGTGAACTCTTACAACATGAAATTGGTATGCGTAGTCTGGTTATTATTGGTAATAGCGAAAGCAAGATATTAGGAAAATGGTTGGTTAATCCAAGAGGATATCAAATTTGATTTTATTACTAGGCGGTACCAGTGACAGTGCGCCGTTAGCAGAAGCTTTAGCACGACGGGGTTATCAGGTGCTGGTTTCAACTGCCACCGAAACGGAATTGAATGTTGGACAACATCCGGCTATTCAACGTCGTTGTGGGGTATTGGATAAAGCAGCCATGATCACCTTAATCCAAGAAAAAAGTGTGCAAGCGATTGTGGATGCCACCCATCCTTATGCAGCCTTTGTGAGAGCCACTGCGAGTGACATTGCGGAACAATTGGAGTTGCCTTATTTCAGTTTTGTGCGCCCTACCAGTGTATCGAACTCAGAAAAAAGTTGTCGTTTAGTGCCGGATCATCAAGCAGCAGCCCAGTTAGCGGTGACTTATCAACGCCCAATTTTATTGACGATAGGGGTCAAAAATTTATTGCCTTATGTTACCTCGGCGAGGGCCGTTCAAGTGCCTTTGATAGCGCGGGTGTTACCCACCGAATCTTCTCAGCAAGCTTGTCGTGCTGTGGGGCTATTTGAAAAAGACATCATTTTAGCACGAGGGCCGTTTTCGGTAGCCAACAATCGGGCCATAATACGTCGCTTCAATATCGGGGTATTAGTCACTAAAGATGGCGGTGCGGCTGGTGGTGTCCCAGAAAAATTGGAAGCGGCCCAAACTGAAGGTTGTGAGGTTATCGTCGTGCAACGTCCGGCTTTGCCACGGCAAGCATATTTTTCTGATATAAATCAATTGGTTGACTGTTTATGCCAGGGGCCGCCTTGAAATAAATTTCAAGTCTAAAAGCTAAAGTTGGCTAAAGCCGACTAAAAATGTAACTTAGGGTTAGTCAGCTTTAGCTGACTTTAGCTGTTAGCCTTAGAATTTATTCTAAGGCTTTCGCCAAAAATTTCTTTGCGGGGTTTGCAACCGGGGTGTTAAATATATCATATTTTGACACCCTTCAAAAGTAGTTGACAGTTGTTTCGGGAATGGAACTTCGTTGCTTTCCCGAAACCAATATTTGGCAATCGTTTCGGGAAATCCGTTTCACGCAATGAACGAAACAACTGTTCATTACTTTTGCTGGAATATGAAGGGTACCCATATTTTTGCCAATTTTTATGAGCCCCAAAGTTCCATAGGTTTCACCTATGGCTATTCATGTTTTACCCCTTCGGGGTTAGAAATTTCCAAAGATGTACAAACCCCGAAGGGGTTAAATGTGAATAGCCACCGATGAAATCGGTGGAACATAAATCGGGGCTCCAAATTATTGGTCATCTTTAAAACTATCCCATAATTTTGTGTTACAGTAATTACCAGCCAATATTCGCCCATCATTACTGAATTCAACCTCCGGTGTCCATGGTACATTCTTGCGAAAATCAGCTAATGAATCTAATTTTATGCAAGTTTCTTGATTCAAAGGATTGATTTTTTTAATTAAATATAGCGATTTTGCACCATCAGCCACTGGCTTTGGATTAAGCATTAGTCAGTCTAAAAACTAGGATGTTGCCGATGAGTCCAAGTTGCAAGTTTTGGTAGTTTTACCAGCGGTGTCTTTGCCATTAACCTTTTTATAATTGGTAAAACCACCATTCTCTAAACCGTAATACTTTAATATTTAGGCATCCCAAAGGTGACGGTTTTCACCAGAATTTGGTAGGGCCTGATTTTTGGTGTACCGTGTGTTGGCTCAAGCATGAAAAGCATACAAAACTCTAAATCTAAGCTCTGAGCGTAGACTCCTTAGGAGAATAATAATGATGGGGGTTTTGAGTTCGACGCGCCAGAAGCTTGCTAGGATTTATTTTATCAATCGACTTGACTCAACTTACTCGGACAACATAGCCTTTGCCAATTTCGCTTTATTTAAACATTGAGTAATTAAATTGCGTTTGACAACCGCGAGTATTATGGATGATAATGCCAACAAATCATCAATACCTTCGCCAATGTCAAAATTTGTTGTTTCGGGAATGAGGTACGATTTCCCGAAACCCCAATATTACTTAGGTTTCGGGAAATCCGCTTCGCTCCATTCCCGAAATAAATATCCAATTGGCGATGGTATTGAATCATAAGACATGATTGTTTTGATGGGGTTTTCCATTATCTCGGTCACCGGTGCATACCATCAAATGTGGTCTGTCCCCGGTTTTCTCTCTTTGTTTGGAACCAAGCTTCAGGATAAAACCTTTTGATTTGAAATCGTTTATTCTGATAATTCAGACAGTTGGTGGGTTGAACGTTCCTTCACTAAGTTGCGCTATAGCGAAACCCACCCTACGCTCGCTGACCCCTTTTATTAGACCCCTTTTATTATAAAATTGTGATAAAACCAATTTTTCTGTCATGATAATTTTTTCCAAACAGTTTTAAAAGAAGGGCAGACACGCAGGTCAGCCCCTACAATTACAATTTCACAATTATTAATTAAGATTGTCAGACTGATTTTTTCGGTGGTGGAATAATTACCAGATGATCTAAATGAAATTCTGGGTCATAAGTAATAATGGCTAAATTATCTAATTCGGCTTGTGCCATTAACATACGATCAAAAGGATCACGGTGTTTAATTTGCAATGCTCCGGCTCTTAAAGCATGTTTTGTGGTTATTGGTAATTCGCTGAAACGTGCTTGTTGAAGAATTTTTTGATAATCTTGCAATAACTCCTCTGCTTCTGGCATTTTACCAATCCGATGTTTAGTTGCTATTTCCCAGGCTGAAGCACTGCTAACGTAAATGGCATTTTGTGGATTACTAATCTGGGTACGTGCTATAGAACAGAGTTTGGGGTCGTTGAATAACCACCATATTAGAACGTGTGTATCAAGTAAAATTTTCATCATTCCCATGCCTTTAATTCTTCTTCTGGTAACGGTTCAAAAAAGGCTTCACCTAATTTGCCATTGAGTATCCCAGCTTGACGTGGAATTGACAAATTATTTTGATAAACTTGTTGAGATTGTTCAATTCCTATTCTAAAATAATGAATAAAATCATAGATTTCATGTAATTTAGTTGTTGGGATTAGGTTTATCTCTTTAACGATTTCCTCTGCTAACATTGCATTTTCTCCATGTATTTTTGAAGCTATTTAAATTTAAATTCTAATGATATATTGATGTCAAGTGTAAAGAAAAAGGGGCCATGTTCAAATTATTTTGTAAACACTACAATTAGCTTCGCTGACATCGCATAAAAATTCGATCCTAACCCCTTTTCTCGTTTTGCAGGATTCAAAGATTAACAAGATAACACCAACAAACCCATCCTGAAAATTCTGATTCAGACAAATAGAATGATTAGTCGAATGGTGGGCAAACAAAAAGACGTTTGCACACCCTACCCGGCTATGCTAAAGATATCCGTTGTATTTGAATTTGGGCCAGATTTAATTCGAGCCTGACCCCTTTTCTTCAATTTTTATGATCCCCAAAGTTCCTTATGTTTCACATAAGGCTATTTACGTTTTACCCCTTCGGGGTTAGAAATTTCCAAAGATGTACAAACCCCGAATGGGTTAAATGTGAATAGCCACCGATTCCATCTGTGTAACTTTTCCTCAAACGCTCCTGAAAATTCTGGCTTCACTACTTAGCAAATAAACGCTCAACTTCTAGCAAAGGCGTTGCACTTTAACAGTCTCTTATCACAAACGCAAGCATCACGCTTTGTGCAAGTTGGTGCAAGTTTCTTGATTCAAAGGATTGATTTTTATAATTAAGTCCCTTTGCTGATTAAAACATAAGTCTTCATGCGAATAAATTTTTACACTAGTGTTGGTGGGTTGAACTTAGTAACAAAGTTGCGCGGTTGCTCTACCCACACCAGAAAAAAGTTATTTATCCACCCTCACATTTTGGTCAAAATTTACGACTATAGATTTTCAGAAAAATAATTGGAGCCAAACCTCTGAGGTTTTGGAAACCTCAGAGGTTTTTCGTGAAATTATTTATATGAACGTCTATATATATATTTAAGGCAACTAATTTTTGTTTGGTGAAATTGCGGGACGGGGTTTGCAACACGAAATGTTGCGGGACGGTTTTGCTTACGCCCGTTTGCAACCGGCCCTGTAACGTTGCTTACGCCCGTTTGCAACCGGCCCTGTAAAGTTGCAGGGGCCAGTTTGCAACTAGCTCTGTAACGTTACCAAAATTGATGCTCAGGTATATTATTAGTACTCATCTTGAACCATGCTCAAAGAATCCGATTTTTGAAAAAAGCTTGAACTTCGAGCCAGAGTTTGTTTGAATTGGAGAGTGTAATCAATAAATCATAGTTCAAAAGTTTGAATCATAGTTCAAGAAATAATTAGGCACCCAGAGACTGACACTCAGAATCGGCAATTGCAAAAAATTTTGGTAGGCGGGTATGAGCTGCTTGCGGAAATCCACCAATTGTTTTCAACTTTTTTTCATTCAATCTTTGCCTCCGGTTTGACAAAGAGAGTAATATGATCACAGATAATTTTTGAGACGTAGGGTTGGCTCAATACACGAGCCGACAATTTATATATAGCTAATTTTGCACTATCAGCCACTGGCAGCGGTGCAAACGTTAGTCAATCTAAAAACTAGGATGTTGCCAATAAGTCCAAGTTGCAAGTTTTGGTAGTTTTACCAGCGGTGTATTTGCTATTAACCTTTTAAAAATTGGCAAAACCACCATTTTCTAAACCGTAATACTTTAATGTTTAGGCATCCCAAAGGGTGACAGTTTTCACCAGAATTTGGTAGGGCCGGATTTAGTACCGTGCCGTGTGTCGGCTCAAGCATGAAAGACATACAAAACTCTATTTTTTTAACTTCTTTGAAGGAGATGTATTATAAATACTGCAACACTATATAAAAAAGCATTCTTGGCTTTTTGTGTCACACTGATGACAACCGGAGTATATGCAGCAGATTATGCTAATGCAGAACGTCTATTTGCTGAAAATTGTGCTACCTGTCACGGTGCTGACCGTAACCGCTATATTGGTCCGGCGCTAAACAGTAGCTCTAGACTGGGTAAAGTTCCAGAGATAGCTATTGAAGCAATTATAAATGGTGGTGTGAATGGCACACTTATGCCAGCTTGGAGTGGTCGCTTATCAAGCTCTGACATAAAAGATTTGGTAGCACTGATTAAAAATAAACCCAAATCTGACCCAAAATGGGATATGCGTGATATCAAAAACTCAGTCCAAGTGTATGTTGCTGATGAGTTGTCTTTGCCAAATAAACCAAACTACAATATTAAAAGCTTGAATAGTTTGATGGCGGTTATGGCTCGTGGTCGTTATTCCAATGGTAAAAATGCCAAAGTTGTCTTTTTGAATGGAGAAAACAATGAGATTGTTGGTGAAATTCCAACTTTTAAAGCACCTCATATTTTGAACTATAATCCCGCGAATGAACGTTGGGCATATGTTAAAACTGATGGTGGCAGAGTATTTAAGATTGATCTTTATACTATGCAAGCAGTGCGTAGCATTAAGGTTGGTTATACTGGTCCGTCACTTGCTGTCTCATGGGATGGTCGTTATATTGCCGCAGGTTCTTTTATTCCCAATACTGTGGTGATTTTAGATGCCAACACCTTAACTCCAATTAAGTATATGCAACTTAAAGGTAAGAACTTAGATGGTAAAATGGTAGAGTCTGACTCTGGCAGTATCACAGCCACACCATTTGGCAACTACTTTGCCATTGCTTTGGAGCAATCAGGACAGGTATGGATTGCCGACCTTGGTAAAAATAATATTCCAATTACCAAAATTGAAAATGTAGGCCGTCATTTACACGATGCATTCTTAACACAAGATGGTCGTTATTTAACGATTGCAGCTTATGATGACAATAAATTAGCAGTAATTGATTTAAAAACCAAGAAAGTAATTAAAGATATTCCGGCTGGTTGTGTTCCTCATACCGGCTCTGGTGCCATAACTAAGGTTGGTGATCGTATGTTAGGATTTGGCACCAATTTTGGCAGTGGCAAAAACTGCAAAAAGACTGTAGTAACCGTATTTGATGCCAAAACATTTGAGGTGGTCAAACAAGTTCCGGTAATTGGTGGCACTGAGTCACCTGCGGCTCACCCAGATGCACCTTATATCGCTGTTGATATTATCAGTGGAGCAGATGCAGATAAAATTCAGTTTATTGACAAAAAGACTCTTGAGGTCGTGAAAACGGTTACTCCTGGAGGTCACTCTCATTTCCCTGAATATACAGCTGATGGCAAATATCTATATGTTAGTGCTGGATATGCAGGAGATAAGGTCGTTATCTATGATTCTAAAACTTTAGAAAAAGTGAAAGAAGTTTCTATGGAAGTGCCTGCTGGAATATTCTCGCATGTTCGCCCTAAAAATGTAACCGTTGGTTTAGGTAAATAAAACAAATTAGATGCCATGGCAATCAAGCCGTGGCATCGGAATAATTGGGGTCAGAGTAAAATTAATCCTAACTTGGTCTTGGAGCCGACCTGTCGGCGGCTCAAGAACGGTGTTAGGCCCAAAGAAGATACGGAGACTAATTCGCAAGCAATACGCTGTATTTCTGAAATTTCCCAACGTGATATTTGGCACCCTTCATATTCCAGCAATGAACAGTTGTTTCGGGAATGGAACAAAGTGGATTTCCCGAAACCAATAGCAATCGTTTCGGGAAATCCGTTTCACTCCATTCCCGAAACAACTGGCAACTGGCAACTACTTTTGAAGGGTGTCTGATATTTTCATCAAAGAAATATTATCCGTTTTGCCCAGTCTTATTTATTTTCAAGATGGTTGATAGTTATGTACGCAGAATACTTTAAGAGCTTTGAGAATGTTGAAAACCTAGGTGGCAAAGCATGGCAACACGCAATGAATGTCGATTTGATAGAACAAATGACGATTAAGGATTGTTCCCTGCATTGTTTTCATTACCAGCAAATGTTTGAAATGCTGTTTAAATATTTGCTGGAGTCAAAAAGCAAGCACAGTTTATATTCACGTACTCATAAGTTAAATAATTTGCTTGAAGAGTTAATCGAATACACCACCTTTAGAACTGATAAAACCAATTATCGTATGGCGTTACAAGTCGTTACAGTGTGTGCTGAGGAATACCGTTATAACTTTTTGATAGACTGTCAAGGTTATCGAGACAGTGTACAAATAGCCAATGAACTACTGAAAGAATTATTGGCATTTAACAGTGATTAAAAGCACCGGGACAAAACCTCAATAATTGGGGTCAGAGTAAAAGAAATGATAATATGGGGTCAGAGTAAAATTTTCGGCAACAGTAAATTTCAATTCACCCTCCACAAGGCTCCGATTGTCGTCAGAAGTAAATATTAATTCTTTTCCCATATTTATGCTCCTGAAATAAACCGATCAGATTGTTGTAGTTCTTCATCTAACAACACAAGTGGTTCAACATCTTCTACGGAATTACTTTGACTGACATTTACACCTTTTGCGGTTTGTTCCAAAGCAAAGTAGCGTTGCTTTACGTCTTTGAAGGGCCAGTTACGGGCTTTGGGTTGCCAAAACCACAATTTGTCAAACGTATTGCAAAGCGTAATGAGCAAGATGCGAACTAAATTCGCATTGGATAATACATACGTGCGACGGTGGTTGAGTGGTGGGTTTCGCTTTCGCTCTACCCGCCCTACGCTTCTACGCTTTACTGCCATTAAGTTAAGCTTTGGAGTCCAAACCTTTAGATTTGGAAGTATTTGATTCTAAAGTACATAATCCAAAGTCTTACGGTTTGGATTCCAATAAATATTTCTTAACTTAATGGCATTGACCCTCTTTCGATATTTTTATAGAATTTATTATTTTTTTATAGAATTTAACTATTCATGGGCCTTTTGGGAGCCGAAGGCCCTTGCGGATTCTTTCAATAAGGATTCTTTAAAGCCTTGATTGAACTACCCTAATGAAGTGATTGACAGCCCAACTTGAATTGTACTGATAGGCTGGTACAAAGGTTGTGGTGGCAATATTTAACCAGAATGGTCTGGTTTGGGGTATCGGGAGGTGAAGGATCACTGCCATATCGTCTCGGAATATTTATTGGAATCCAAACAATCTAAAGAAAAAGGGGCCATGTTCAAATTATTTTGTAAACACTACAATTAGCTTCGCTGACATCGCATAAAAATTCGATCCTAACCCCTTTTCTCGTTTTGCAGGATTCAAAGATTAACAAGATAACACCAACAAACCCATCCTGAAAATTCTGATTCAGACAAATAGAATGATTAGTCGAATGGTGGGCAAACAAAAAGACGTTTGCACACCCTACCCGGCTTGGGGCATATTAACGCTTTCATTCGATTCTGCCAATTTTACCTTTTCATCTCCTAAAAACCTTCCATTTTTAAAAACAGTCAAACGTGATACTTATCGCTCACTCCTTAATTGATCGAAATACCAGCCTTGACTGAGTTCATCAGGTGTCAAAATCCAGATACCTTGGATTTCCAGTTCTGTCAGCGTTGTACCAATTACCACTGTATTACCATCGGCAAACGTAAATCCTATCCCACTCATCAAATGCCAACCTTCAAACTCGCTTTCACGCCAAACGACTTCGAGTTGAAGTATGTGTTGTTTAAAATCAATCTGTGGTAACAGACGAGATTGATAATGGCGAACAACATGTAATTGAGTCTTAGCCCTATTTAAGGCTTTTTTGACTCTGTTTTCATTATCAATCGTATCTAATAAAAAAACATTATTCATCCCCTCATCTAGCCCAATGAGTACACGCGAGCCTTCGTTTGTTTCTAGTACCAAAGAACCATGCAAATTCTTTAAATACGGTTGGATATCCAAAATCATTGAGTAATTTTAGATTATCGGCTTCAATAGCTAATTGGGTATTAGCTTTACCACCAGAAGCTGTAGCCTCTTTCATAACCAGATTGGGTTGATCCGCAACTTCATAAACGGTGCCAAAACCTCCTTCGCCAATTTTATCCCCTTTTTCAAAGGAAGATGAAGCCATTTTTTGCCAACCTCCACTTTTACCCGATAACATCCGACTCTCCATGACATTAGGTGTTATATCAGCACGTAGCTTGGACTGACTCCGCTAAGTCCAATATTTATTTTCAAAAATGGAATAATTGGGGTCAGAGTAAAATTAATCCTAACTAATCCTTGCAGCCGACTTAGCGGCGGCTTCCGATGTGTGTTAGGCGATAATCACCCAGTGTCTAACTATTTTCTCAATATGGGTGTTTAGGAAGTAGCAATGAAAAATTGTCTGGGAGCCCACCTTTAATAATTTTGAAGCTAAAGTGAGTGCCAATGAATATTCAGTACACACCGATAAAGACAGTATTACGGGATGCGATTGATAAATTGAAAGCCTCTGGTTTTGGATTTGCCCCGAAGCCTCATAAAGAAGCCATAAGTTTTGCCATTCATCATGTCTTCGAGGCTGAACCATCCGATTTGCTTTTGTCAGCGTCACCTTACGAAGACTCCGACGTGGATGACATGATGGCTCGTTTACGCCGCAATGGTATTACCTTTAACGCGATGGTATTTGGGGATTGCTCTGACGAGAATAGTTGGAATCAGTAACAATTGGGGGAAGTTCGATAAATCCGATTTTTTTCTTATCTATGCTTTCTAGCCTTAGGCGATTGAGGTTTGGCCCTTAATCCTTTTAAAATATTTGGAATTTAAACCTGACTGGTTTTCAAAAAACCGGTCAGGTTTTTTTTTGCCCTATAGAAAAATTTATGTTGATATAGCAAGCGTAGGGTCAATGCCATTAAGTTAAGCGCAAACCGGAATGCACTGTTGCAAGGTACGCCTAGAACGAAGGTTCGCTAAGAAACCTTATGTTTATTGTATGAATAGCTTAACTTAATGGCATTGAAGCGTAGGGTGGGTAGAGCGATTTATGTAACCTAACGGATTATGTGGATAATTTGTAGGGCTCCCCAAGTCTTTTTTTTGCCCACCATTATTTTAACTTAAAGGTGGGCAGAAAAGATTGCCCACCCTACATATAAGTTATTGAATTTATTATCCACAGAAAACGTTAGAATCAGAATAATCGAATTAAATTATGGGTAAATTGTTGTTACGTGGGGGTTTAAATTCGTTCATTTCTTAATTCGTTGTACTAAACTTTTGGCGAAGGTATTAATTATATATATGTATAAATTTTTAGTCGAACGATTTTTTTGATAAAATACACGCCCTATTTCTGAAAATTGATTTTTAATAATAATGTCAAAGAACTGATTGATAAACATTTAAGTAAAATATCAAAACGATTAATTAATGCTTAATAACAATATTGCTAATTCTTCAAAGAAATCCGATTTTTTCAAAAAATCGGATTTCTGGCTTTGTTTAAATTATTGTAAACGCAAAAAGTATTCCGTTCACTATTGATTACCAACCCTATAGATGTTCAGAAAAACATGAGGACAAAACCTTCAAAGTTTTCAAAACCTCGAAGGTTTCTAACTGAAACGATAATTGGTTGACTGTTTATGTAGGCAAATTGAGTGACCAAAATCATAAATCAGCAAGAAATCCGATTTTTTCAAAAAATAGGATTTCTTTAACGCTTTAAAAATAACAATATATTAGCAATTTTAAAACTTCGGACACTGAACATCAACGTTGTTCTTCAATTAGCCAATTATTTTCCGTATCAGTAACCAAGATAAATGTATGAGTGTCAGTGACAACGCGCGGTTTCCTTTTAATAAAAAAATAACGCAATTTTGCCCTTACTGTAGCTGTCTCGTTATTCTGTTCCAGCACCTTCATTGTCAAGACTTCGACTTTCTTGATACTGCCCCACCACTTAAGGTAGCTATCCATTTTATAACTACCATCGGAGTTACAGCAATGAAACCTACCTTTAAAACGACGTGACAGCATTTTCCAAGTTGTTTCATACTGCTGATTACTAATGGCGGTGTAATAATCCTGAATAAATTGTTCCGGTTCCACTTGAACAAATGGTTGTTC
>Ga0233403_10000551_pt1 | contig 17713 bp, 10 predicted proteins | sample Na_oxic_1_MG_FD_179866 | JGI IMG/M metagenome (GOLD analysis project Ga0233403, IMG submission 179866) | Seawater microbial communities from Saanich Inlet, British Columbia, Canada - Na_oxic_1_MG | ecosystem: Environmental > Aquatic > Marine > Inlet | place: Canada: British Columbia | collected...
ACCCCCTCCCGCTGGGAGGGGGGACCGCGCGGCGGCATTTTGCTATTCTTTGGCAAAAACGATAAATGACTATATTATCTATTATTTTTTGGTATTAGCTAATAATAGGAAAATTCCACTGAGCGGTTCCCCCTCCCAGCGGGAGGGGGCTAGGGGGAGGGAGAGATCGTGGTTCTAAAAAATACCTCAAGAAGAAGAATGCCTAACATGAGTTAAAAAAATTCCTCCCCCTATCTGATAATGAATTCAATGACCAAAAGAGAAATTTTCAATATAAATAGGGAATACATCATACCAACTCCCGTAAATTTTTTTCGCCATCGTCTCTTATGGTTAGCTTGTTTACTCACTTTCGGGATAGATATGGCAGTTGCTATAACCAATCCTATCGACCTGGTTCAGGTTCAAATTCAAAATAGGGCTGAACTTAACCGTTTGCAGCAATTTGCTCGTGATGTCGACGAATATCCTACTAATTTGCTACCAGGTTTTGTGACCATTTACGCCGATGATGCCGAACAAGCCATTCTGAAACAGGCTGGTTTCCATTTCCAAATTATCATTGAAAATCTTTCTGACTATTACGCGCAACGCGCTATGAGAGAAAGACAACCTCGTCAAGCATTAACGCATTCAATGGGTGGTTTCCGTACCTTGACTGAAATTGAGCAGACATTGGAACGATTAAGCCAAACCTATCCCAATATTGTGGCTAAATTCTCCATTGGTAACAGCTATGAAGGGCGCGAGATTTGGGCCATTCGCATTTCTGATCATCCTCAGATTTATGAACCCAGCGAACCGACAGTATGGTTTGATGCGTTACATCATGCCCGTGAAGTGATGTCAGGTGAATCATTATTATTGTTTGCCGAATGGTTAGTCAATCATTATGCGACTGATCCGATGGTGAATCGTGTGATCAATTCGCGTAATATCTTACTCATTCCCTGTGTTAATCCGGATGGCTATGACTATAATCAACAACAATATCCTAACGGTGGCGGTTTGTGGCGCAAAAATCGGCGTAATCACGGCAATAATAGTTATGGTGTTGATTTAAATCGTAATTATGGTTGGGAATGGCGATACGATAGTGATGATTCAGATGATGAAGTTTATCAAGGAACAGTGCCCTTTTCGGAACCAGAAACGGCTGCCATCCGAGATTTGCTGGTCCAACAAACCCCTTCTATATCAGTTTCCGTGCATAGTTACGGCAATGAATGGATGTATCCGTGGGGCTATACCGCTTTACCCACGCCAGATGATGATATTTTTCATGCTATGGCAACCAAAATAGTAGCAACCAACGGTTACACCGCTGATACCGCTTGGAATTTGTATGGTATTACTCGTGGTGCCAGCGACGATTATCATTATGGTAAGCATAAAAGTTTGGCTTTTACGGTAGAAATTGGCAATTTGGATGATGGTTTTTGGCCATCACCGGCCCGTATTCCAGCCTTATTTCAGGCAGTGCAACCTGGTTACCATCAGATCGCGCAATGGGCCGGAGCTTGGGCAAAAGTGTTGGCACCGCTTTGGACTGAACAGCAAGGTAATGGTGATGAATGGTTTGATACTGGAGAAATTTGGACTTTGAGTTTGCTCATCGAAAATGAAGGCATATTACCTTTGAATGCGGAAATCTCAATATCTTCCCATACGCCAGAAATTATAAGAGATGGGGGGCTAATCAACCTGTTATTGGCATCACGCCAACAAACGTTAACCCCACCGATTGAATTTCAGTTTGCCGAGAGGATGGATAGTGAAATACCTTATGTTTTAGATATTGCTCTCAATTATGAAGAGATTGTATCCAATGAACCGCTAAAAATTGAGTTAGGCCGACCACGAAATTCATCAGCCGACCATTTAGCCACGCTTGCTATATTGGGACAAGTGGCACCAGGGAATTTAGTGCAGATTTTGGTCTATGGCCCGGCCCAAGTAGCCACTGAAGTATTTTGGTCTTTGGAAACAACGACTGCTTACTATTTACCCAACATTGAAGGTCCAGTATATCTTGCCGGTCATATTCAACCTTTGTTTAAAGGAATAACGAACCTTAATGGTCAGCTCAGTTGGTTACTGCAATTACCAAAATCAACCGAACTCTCTGGCAAAATAGTTTACCTGCAAGCTTTATTGGATTATGAGGATAAACCTTATGTCAGTAAATTAGCTTCGGTACGATTTGAATGATTGATAATTTTTCAAGGTCGCATTTGAATACGTTTTTATAGCGTTTTTGCGTTTAACGCGTTACAGCGTTATAGCGTTTTTTATTTAATTTACTGATGTTACGCATTCTTCTTCTTGAGATATTTTTTAGAATCACGATCTCTCCCTCCCCCTAACCCCCTCCCGCTGGGAGGGGGGACCGCGCGGCGGCATTTTGCTATTCTTTGGCAAAAATGATAAATGACTATATTATCTATTATTTTTTGTGTTAGCTAATAATAGGAAAATACCGCCGATCTGTCCCCCCTCCCAGCGGGAGGGGGTTAGGGGGAGGGAGAGATCGTGAACCTAAAAATAGCATAACAAATATTCCTCCAAAAAAGCTCATACCCTGTCCTTGCCCCCTTTATCCTTATTCTAAACTGATGTAAGTCGGGGTAGCGTGTGCTTTTAAATCGGTAACGACATTTTGTAAGTCGTGTTCTGAAACAAAGCTACCATGTACACGCACTGGCATTCCGGTACCGGCTGTCATGTATAACATATCTCCTTTTCCCAATAAATTTTCAGCACCGATTTGGCCTAAAATAGTGCGCGATTCATTTTTGTTGTTGACCTTAAATGCCATACGAGTGGGAATATTCGCCTTAATTAAGCCGGTAACCACATTTACAGTGGGATGTTGTGTCGCTAAAATGATGTGGATTCCAGCAGCACGTGCTTTTTGAGTCAAACTGGTAAGCAAGGGTTCGACTTGCATACCAACGTCTGTTGTCATCAATTCTGCCAGTTCGTTTATTATTATCACCGTGTAAAACAACGGTTCATTGTCGCTTGGATGTTTTAAATCTACTGGTTCTTCCTCTTCTTGAAATTGCTGCGCTTGGTTATAATTTTCGATGTTGCGGACACCTAAACTTGCCATCAGTCGATAACGACGTTCCATTTCTTGAACACACCATTGTAAAGCGGGTAATGTTTGTTCCATCTCCGTTATCACCGGTATTAATAAATGAGGTAAATCGGTGTAACTCGAAAAGTCTTGGGTAGAGCTATCTATCAACAGAAAACGCACGATTTCTGGTGTTGATTTATATAAGATACTTAAAATCAACGTGTTGATGGCTACATTTTTTTCGGACGGTTCATTTCCCGCAATCAAAATATGAGGAATACGGGTTAAATCAACAATTACGGGTTGTCCATTGATATCTTGACCTAATGCAACTGCCAAAGGTGATATGTTGTCTTGATAAAAAGGACTATTAAGCAGATCACTCAAATAAATCGTTTGGCGTTTGAAGTTTGGCATTTCAATATCAAGAACATCTGGTTGAATTTCGACGATCTGTACATGCTCTACTTTCAATGCTGTTGCTAATGCTTCACTGAGTTCCTCTAGGTGATTGGTATTGATTGGAGTAATGGGTGTCACATCAAATCTGGTTAACACCGGGCCCGGTTGTATTGCATTAATTTCAACTTCGACTTGTAAGGACGCAAAGGCATCTATCATTCGTTGTGATAGTCGTCTTTGATTGGGTGAGGAAACTTGTGGTCCTGGTTCTAATAAGTCTAAAGCTGGTAATAGGGGAAGAGATTCTGTGTCCGGTTGAAGAGGTACGCGAGTTTCAGGCATTCTTCCTTTTTTAAGCTGTGATTGAAACGGATTCGTTTTCTTGTCATAAGGTTCATCTCTTATATAGTAATCGTCATCCTCCTCATCAAGTGCGGTATCAATGTAATATTGTTCACGTTGCGCTTCGCGCCATTCGGCACGACGAGTTTGCCAACGCGTATAGGCAGTTTTTGTCCAAGATTTTGATTTTGAGAGGGCTTTTGTTGAAACACGTTGACTGAGTTTGAGTCCTTGTTTGCTATTTGCGAAAAACCAAGGTAAAAATTGTTGCTTCATAAATTGTTTCACAACGGGCCATCTCAGCAAGGTATGATAGCCTAAAGTATCCATTAATTTAAGCCAGGATAGTCCGGTTAATAAGGTGACTCCGGTAAAAAATATGGCCAATAAAATCAAAGTAGCACCCAGTGGTGAAACAATTGAGACAAGTCCATGACCAATCCATTGCCCTAAAAGACCGCCAGCATGGGTGGGCAATAAGATACTTTCAGCACTAAAATGCACAATGGCGAGACCACAGCCGGCACTTAAAGTGAGAACAAATCCGATGCCTGGCACAACTAAACTTTTCGGTTCCGCTAAAATATCATGATGACGGCCCTGATAAATAAGCCAACCGGTGTATCCCACCATAAATGGAAATAAGTAGGAAAAATAACCAAATAGGTAGATAAAAAGGTCTGCAAACAAGGAACCGGCAACCCCTCCTTTATTGCTGACTTCTTCTACGGGGCTACTGTGCCAGATACCAGGATCACCACCTGAATAAGTCAGTAACGAAACAAATAGGTACAGTCCGACAAAGCAAAAAAAGATTAACACAATTTCACGTAAACCATGTTTTATGGGTTTATTTTTAGCAGTATGGAGCCTCCGATTACTACGACGGGCTTGCGTCATTGCCATAATCAATCCTCTATTAATTGTTAATTGTTAATTGTTAATTGTTAATTGTTAATGAGTAATGGGTAATTGAAGAAATTCATTATAAGATTCAATGTTGAATTAGTTTCATTAATTATTTGATTTATAGGTTATTTGATATAAAGTGAGAACTGAAAGTCAGTGAAGTTAGGTGATTTCTAGAAAATATTATACCGCTGCCTCAGCGGTTGGTGAGCTTGCGGTCCCTGAGCCTGTCGAAGGGTCGAACCATGTCGAAGGCAGTTATTGCGGTTGCCTTCAATAGGTTCCAAGTTCATGATTTTAAGCGATTTCCAGGACCGCAATTCGACAAGCTCCTCAACCGCCAACCGTTCAGGCAAAACTTTGACAAGTTCAGTGCAAGCGATTCTCTGTCTATTCATTTCTGGAAATCGCTTTAACTCTTTAATTGGTTGAAAGAGATTTCTTACTTTGTTCAAAATAATCAGTTATAGAGATTTCTCGCTTTGCTTGAAATGATGGGCTTTTAAAAAAATGAAATCCGATTCCCAATTCCCAATTCATCCTTCAATTAATATGATGCCACCTTGTTTATTTGGTTTAAGTTGAGACAAGCCATCTTCAAGGCGAATAAGTAAAGTTTCTAAGTCGGTATCGATGTCTAAATCCGTGTCTCCCTTATATTCACAGGCACCTATATTTAAGTTTATTTGCAATTTTCCTTTTGATATTTTGATGGGAAATTGTTGAAGACGTTCTAAAACGGTAGTGGGGTTTGCATGGTTAAAATTCCATAATACCACGAGAAATTGTGCATTACCCCAACGCGCTAGCCAATCACCATCACGGATACTGTTGGCTAATACACCCGTTATCTCTTTTAAACAGTCGTCACCAATATGATGCCCAAATTTATTATTGATCTGTTTAAGCGCATTAACTTTTAATAAAGCCACCAATAATTGATTCTCTTCACGACGGGCACGTGCTATATCTAAACGTAAACGTTCCTCAGCTGCACGACGATTTAATAAACCAGTTAAACTATCAGTTATGGAAGAATCCTTAAGTGAATGATTGACTAATTCCATTTGTTCAATGGTATATTGAACTTCTCCCATGAGTTGACCCATAGTATCCTTAAAATTCTTTGGGAGTTTAGGGATTTTTTTATTAACCACATATTGATGTAACGCGTTTGCTGTTAAGGTGATCGGGTACAACAACCAATTTAACAAGAAAAGAGTTATTATAGTTCCTATTACCAAAGCAACCAAAAACACGATTAAAATATTAACGCTATCATTAAAACTCAATGAAGAATTGATCAAAAGATAAGCGGCAAAGATGAATAAGGGGTTAATAAAAGAACTGAGACATACAAGACTTAATATTTTAAGTGGGTAGCTTTTTCGTATCAGTGGTAAACGAGCAAGTACAGAGTAAAATTTGAGATTTTTGAAGTTCATTGTTTAATTTTTTATGGATATTTTTCATTCATTAAAGTTAAGGAATAGTGATTATTTAACTTAACGCGATATTCAAGTTGGTTGGATAAAGGGCAACTATTATGAATATTAATTTTAAATCAATTACTTAAATTAAACGTTACGTGTTTACTAATGAATTTTATAAATGACGATTTTATCGTTTTTCAAAAAAATGATGTTTTGTTCAGCTCATTTTAAGAACAAATTCCAGAAATAAATAACTATCAAAGTTTATCTAAGAAACCTGTCAATAACATACGTGAAATACGTTATTTGAAATAAAAATTTCAACAAATATTATTGCTTTAAGAAATAGTATTTGTTGACAATGTGTAAGTTATTTATCTGAACGTCTATAAATTTGTAATTTTATGATTAAAAAAATTTAACTCTTAAATTCGCATTAGGTGATTTCCAGAAAAGATTATACCGGTGCCTGAGCGGTTGGTGAACTTGTCGAACCATGTCGAAGGCAATTCTCGCGGATGCCTTCGACAAGCTCAGGCAACGGTATAATTTTTTCTGGAAATCACCTTAAATAAAATTAATGGGTTGAGTCATCTAAATCTGAGCATCACAGGATTTTTTTATCGCAAGAAGAATATAAACTATATTTTATTTAATAGAGAATTGCTACTAAAGCAAAATTTTTATTTTGCATTGCAATGTGCCTCTTAATTTGCAATTTTATAGATGTTGAACTGCTTGCTTTGATAAGTTTGATAAGGCTGTTATAAAAATAACTTAAAATACAATCATTTATTTTTAATATTTTTATTTAGGCAAAAAAAATGCGTTATTAAAATTTTATAATTACCCACTATACTGAGCTAAATTGACTAATGTATTGTTTTTACAGAGTTATTTAAATTATTGCTCATTGATTCGATTGCCCCTATCAAAAAAACGGTTTCGAGTGAAGTCATGAAGTTTTCGATAATTCTAGCCTTACAAAGAGGGATAGCAAATAAAATTTTTGTACAGTCGTAAAGTTTTCTATAAAGTTCATAGCGTTTTATTTTTGAGACAAAATAATATCTAATCCTATAATTTTAAAAAATTATTTGTTATAGTCTGATGAAAGTTCAATGAAGAATCTTTGAGTTTAAAGGAATATAATATCAATAATATCAATCTTTTCATCTTTCACTCTCTAAAAATTGTGTTATATTTATTATTAAGAAACAATAATTTCTGTTGGTAAAATTTCCATTGAAAAATTAACAAAGTACCACTTTATACTCTAAATCGGCTCTGCTTTGTATTCCAAAAACTCAATGACAAATTTACCGAAGGAATAATTTTTTTGACTGAAATCTGCAAATGATCAATAGGTAAGGGACAAAGCAGTCAATAAAATACGTGAGATTGCTACAAATAGTATTTCTTTAAGAAATGCTATTTGTTAAGGAGTCAGGATTTAATAATACCCGAAACTTGAATGTCCAAACCTGCCAGGTTTTTAAAACCTGGCAGGTTTAAGTTCGGTTTTTATTGAATCCTAATTCCTAAGAGTGCTTTCGAGGTTCAAGTTTTTGGCTCAAGCAAAAACTTGAACCTTGAAAAGTTATTTTCTGCGGCATCCCTAATTGCACAATTTTCACATCTATTGAAGACAATATCTTAAGAAAGTTCATTAGTAGAGATAGACCACATCATTTATTGTCATCTTATTATTTTTCAATGATTTAGAATTTAATTCTCAAATTCACATCACTCTATAAAAATAATATATTTTATAATGTAATCGTGAAAATTTTTGTCATTTTTCACTGTTCATTTAAGGAGTAAAGCCATGTGTCAATTTAACCATATAAGGCTTATGGCAAGCCTCTTGATTTTCATATTATGCCTAACAATACCGATCGTCACACAAGCCGACGCGAAACTTTCAACATCATGTAATCCATTGTCTGAATTCAATATAACGAGTTTGGGTGAAAATGCCAAAGTTTGTTTTTCAGTAACCGATATTGAAGAACAATTCGTTGATGTTTATCTTGTTGTTCAACCACCCGCCATTTTAGAAACTGCCGATAATAGCAAATCATGGTTGTTTCTTGATGGCAATGATAATAGCTTTCATAAGGAGAGCAAAGTTTACTTAAAAAATTGGTTAATTTCCAATAGTCAAGGTACTGTTTTAGACCAAACATTGCCTCAATTGATGGATTTAGTAGGAGAACACACAATTTGTGCGCTTTTAGTGTCTTCTGGAAAAAATGTCTTTAATTCTGATAACTGGGTAGCAAAATCCTGCACTGCCCTCGTGGTAAACCGAGTGAATAATACACAATAATAATTCTCGCTTATGAAAATTATTATCTCAGTATTTTTTATGAAAATAAGGGGGATATTTTATGTGTCACCTTAACAAAATCCTGTTAATAATTACAGGTTTGACTTTAAGTGCCAATAATAGTTTCGCCGTCTCAACTACTGACTTAACCCAAGGTATAACACCCGCAGGTTTAGTTGCTGAATTGATTGATACTTCAGCCAGTAATATTATCTACCGCAACATTAGATACACAGGTACCAACCGTGCAGCAGGACTTTTTAATAGGGGACTGTCTGATGGACTTGGCATTGACCGGGGTATTATCCTGAGTAGTGGTCGTATTTCTAATGCCAAAGGTCCAAATAAATGCTACAAAACCACCTCTATTAACGAGCAAAATGGTGATAGAAACTTAAATGCTATTGGTGGAGACACCTACGATGCCGCTGTTTTGGAATTTGATTTCGTGCCAAACGGTGATCTATTGGAATTTAACTATGTATTTGCCTCTGAAGAATACAATGAATGGGTGGGTTCAAGATTCAATGATGTTTTTGGTTTTTTCTTGGATGGTAAAAACATCGCATTAATCCCTAATACTTCAACACCGGTCGCTATCAATTCTGTTAATACAACATCAAATTCTGCCTATTTCCGTGATAACAATTATCCGCATCCTTGGACAATGCTAGAATATAACAACAATCCTTGCCAAGCCGGAAGTCCCACATCCTTTGGGACAGAATTTGATGGTTTTACCACCGTTTTAACCGCAACAGCAACAGTAACGCCCGGCAAAACCTATCATATTAAACTTGCCGTCGCTGATAGAGGTGATTATAGTTTAGATTCGGCAGTATTTATCCAAGGCAAGAGTTTTATGACTATTGTCCCTCCATCCGCCGTAACCTTAATATCGCCTACCGGAACAATCAGTGATAACACACCAACTTACACTTGGAATGCTATTTCAACAGCAACTCACTATCAATTGATCGTAAAAAATGCTTTGGGTAATGTGTTGATTAATCAACGGTATGCTGCGACAGACACTCAATGTGCCAGTGGCACTGGCACTTGTTCAATCACACCAAATATTGGACTGGTTGATGGGAACTACCAATGGTCAATACAAACCTCTAACCAAAGTGGCAATGGCCCGTTAAGTAACACAATGGCCTTTACCATCAATACGTTACCACTTGGGGCCACTTTAGTATCGCCTAATGGGACTCTAAGCGAAAACCAGCGGCTGACTTATACCTGGAATGCAGTACCAACAGCAACAAAATACCTATTAAAAGTGACAGATGCCACTGGACTTGTTGTTAATCAATGGTATAGTGCCACACAAGCCAGTTGTGCTAATGGTAGCGGTACCTGTTCTATCACATCGGATATTGAAATTGCAGAAGGTAACGCGCAATGGTGGATACAAACGGCTAATAGTAGTGGTAATGGGCCTTTAAGCGATGGCATGGTCTTTACGATAGAACTTCCACCACCACCAGTCGTCACAACATGTAACCTCTATGCAGTTAACGACGAAAAACTCAACGATTCCAATTTTTTTGTCGTTGAACCAGAAAACAATACCGTCATAAAATTGGGAGCCCGATATTTGGGTTATGACATTGAAGCGTTAGATGCTGATCCAAGAACTAAGCAATTGTATGCAGCCTCTGGTAAAGATGCCGAATCAGATGCGGGTATCCTTTACAAAGTCGATAGTTCAAATGGCACGCTAACTGAAGTGGGGCACATCATACTGGATGACGGTAGTGAAGTCATTGATATCAGTGGTATTTCATTTAATCCTGATACCAATAGGTTATGGGGATGGGCCCAAGGTAAAGGACTGTTTCAGGCTAATGTTGAAACATTGCCCAATACACTGGCACAATTGAAGTTAGCTTCAAAGAAAAAATTTGAAGGCTTAACGTGGAACAATGATGGCACCGCGCTTTATTTAGCCCAAAATAATCAAGTATTACGCTATGATGGCATAGAAATAACACCGCTTTGCACTACTTTAGCCGGTGGGAAAATCGAAGCCCTAGAAATGACTCTCGACGGTTCATTGTTATTAACCAAAGATGGCGATAATGTGATTTACACATTTGACCCAACTCATATTAACAATGATGGGACCTGTCCTATTGAAGCCGCAAATCTTCCCGCAACTTCTTATGAAGATATTGAAGGAATGGCTTGGATTTGCATCACTAAATAATTATAGCGTTTTCGAGTTTATTGTGTTAAAAAATTATAGCATTTAATATTTAATTATCAATGATTTAAATAATATTAGCTATACTTTATTCAATCGGGAATTTCTATATATTAGGGGAATTCCAAAAAAATAATTCTCCCAAATACAAGTTAAAGAAATCCTATTTTCTTTAAGAAATAGGATTTCTGATGCTCTTAAGATTTTTGAGTAGGATTTCTGATGCTCTTAAGATTTTTGAGCAGGATTTCTGATGCTCTTAATATTTTTGAGTAGGATTTCTGATGTTCTTAAGATTTTTGAGTAGGATTTCTGATGCTCTTAATATTTTTGAGAAGGAGAATTTATTTTTTGGTTTTCCCTACACGAATAAAAATTAAACTTCCATCCGATGTCTTAAAGACATCGGATTTTTTCCCACCTACAAATTAGAAAAGGAAATTAGGGAGAAAAAATAGCCCTTTTTCAATTATTCTCTACCCTTATCCTATTAGTCATTTTCCTTCCTCGTTATCCTGTTATTCTTTTATCCCTCCCCCTATTTGATTTGTGTTGTCACAGTGTCTATAATCCTTATTCACATTCAAGATCAAAATTGTCAATTTGATATAGATATATTATGCCAGGTTCAATTTTTTTAAAATTGAACAGCAAAATTTTGGAGATTATTCTCCTTACATTTTAAAATAAATAAGAGAATTCCAGTAAAAATAATCATCCCAAACGAAAATCCGAAGAAATCCTAATTTTCTTTTTAAGAAACAGTATTTTCCTCATACCCTCAAGATTTTAGGGCAGGATAATTGATTTTTTGGATAGCCCTTAGTAAAGGACTCAATATACTAAAAGTCCAAAATTTTGGCTTCCTGACTTTAAAAAAATAAATTGGGTAAATATTTTATTATTTAATTGAATTGACAGATAATTACGTTTTTCAAACTATTAATAAAAAATGATTATGTGTTTTCAGTCATTTTGGAAATCATAAATTGAAAATGACTTAAAATTTAATTGTTATCAGATTGAGATTGATAAAAAAACAATTTTGTTTTTATAATCAATTGGGAATAGATATAAAATACATAAAAGCATTAACCATTGTAATGAATAATAATCTAAACTTTTAGGATGCCTCGTTCCTATTTGAATTTTAGCAATGGCATGACGCAAAAATATTTATGAAATTAAAATAAAAACAGTAGGTTAATTAAATTAATGACTCAAACACAAGATTATGGTTCTGATCCGGTTGCCGTTCGTAAAACTGATCACTATAAAAATGAATATATTGAAAGTTTTGTTGAACACTGGGACGAATTGATCGATTGGGAGGCACGGGCACAAAGCGAAGGACACTTTTTTATTGATGTTTTACGTGAAAGAGGAGCGCGAAAAATCCTTGATGTGGCTACCGGTACTGGATTTCATTCAGTACGATTAATTAATGAAGGCTTTGAAGTCGTTAGTGTCGATGGTAGTTTTAATATGCTCGTGAAAGCTTTTGAAAATGCACGTCGCAGAAATCTTATTCTACGCACCGTACATGCCGATTGGCGTTGGCTCAACTACGATGTCCATGAAAAATTTGATGCGGTTATTTGCCTCGGTAATTCTTTCACTCACCTTTTTTCAGAAAAAGAACGTCGTAAAACACTGGCCGAATTTTATGCCGCCCTTCGTCATGATGGTATTCTTATTTTAGATCAACGTAATTATGACAACATTCTTGACCATGGCTTTTCTTCAAAACACATTTACTATTATTGTGGAGAAAATATAAAAGCAGAGCCTGAGCATGTTGATAACGGTTTAGCCCGATTTCGTTATGAATTTCCTGATAAATCCATCTATCATCTCAATATGTATCCACTACGCAAAAATTATGTCCGTCAATTGATGACAGAAGTCGGTTTTCAACGTATTACCACTTATGGTGATTTTCAAGAAACTTATCGTCAAAATGAGCCAGATTTTTTTGTCCATGTGGCTGAAAAAAAATACGTTCCAGAAGAAAATGGAGACAAACAATAAATGGTTCAAAAATATTCAACAACCGTAGAAACGGCTCGTTCTTATTACAATAGCTTTGATGCTGACAATTTTTATGCCACTATCTGGGGTGGTGAAGACATTCATATTGGTATTTATGAAACCGACAATGAATCAATTTTTGATGCCAGCCAACGCACAATCCAAAAAATAACCTCTTTACTCAATTTGAATGAAAGAAGTAAGATACTGGACCTTGGTTCTGGCTATGGAGGAGCTGCTCGTTATTTGGCAAAAACTTTTGGCTGTCAAATTGATTGTCTTAATTTGAGCGAAGTTCAAAATCAACGTCACCGCAAATTGAATCAAGAACAAAATCTTGAGCATAAAATCACGGTTTATCAAGGAAATTTTGAAGCCATCCCAAAAGAAGACCAACAATATGATATTGTTTGGTCTCAAGATGCCATACTACATAGTGGAAATCGTCACCGAATATTTGAAGAAGTGTCTCGCGTTCTTAAACCAAATGGGGAATTTATTTTTACCGATCCCATGCAAAGCGATGACTGTCCACAAGGGGTATTACAACCCGTTTTAGAGAGACTCCATTTAGAATCAATGGGTTCCATTGGATTTTATCTAAAAACAGCCCAAGCATTGAAATTTGAAAAAATTCAAGTCATTGAAATGACTGAACAGTTAGTGAATCACTATAGTCGTGTTTTGCAAGAAATTGAAGCTCGCAATTTGGCACTTTCAAAAGTTTGTTCTCAAGAATATATTGAACGTATGAAAGTAGGTCTTAACCATTGGATTGAAAAGGGTAAAAAAGGCTACCTCTCATGGGGAATTTTACATTTTCGTAAAAAATAATTATGGAGTCCAAAATTTATTTTGGATATTGATTCTGACAAATACTATTTCTTAAAGAAATAGCATTTTTTGAGGGGTGCAATTAAAAGTGATGTTTTGTGGTTTTGTAGTGGGTAGAGTGTAGCGAAACCCACCAAATGGCTTAAAATTAAAATGGTGGGTAGAGCGTAGCGAAACCCACCCTACAACTCAATGCCATTAAGTTAAGGATTTTAATTGGGGTAACCACAAGGGATTACCCCTACAAATCATGATCTTATGTAGGGGCAATCCTTTATGGTTGCCCTTAATGGCATTGACCCTACAACTATCACTTTTAATTACACCCTTTTTTGAGCGTACCTTTTGGCTTCTTATAAATACTATTTCTTAAAAAAATAGCTTTTATTTGGTCGTACCTAAATTATTTTTTATGGGTTCTTACAAATACTATTTATTAAAGAAATAGCATTTATTGGTCGTACCTATTGATTGTATACTTTACTAATCGCACATTTTCTTTGGATGAAGGACAGGTTGAAAATCATTAATTTCCAAAGCTAAAGCTTTGGAGTCAAAAAACAGATGGAAAAAATCAAAATCGTTAAACTCACCAAAATTTTCGGTCCTCATCCGGAAAAAGCCCTTCAACTACTTACTGAAGGTAAATCAAAAGATGACATCTTCAATAAAACCGGGCAAGTAATTGCTTTAACAGATATCTCCTTTGAAATACCAGAAGGTGAAATTTTGGTCGTGATGGGGCTAAGCGGTAGCGGCAAATCAACCTTGATTCGCTGTATTAATCGTCTTATTGATCCCTCTTTTGGGCAAATATTTATTGATGGCATCGACATCACCACCTTAGATCACCATGCATTATTGGAATTACGTCGTCATAAATTTGGCATGGTATTTCAAAATTTTGCCCTATTTCCCCACCGTTGCATATTAAACAATGTCGAATATGGTCTTGAAATTCAACAGATAGATAAAGCATTGCGGCAAGAAAAAGCCAAAGAAACTATCAAACTGGTCGGGTTAGAAGGCTGGGAAGAAGCCATGCCAAGCCAACTCAGCGGTGGGATGCAACAACGAGTGGGATTAGCCCGTGCGCTAGCGATTGACCCAGACATTTTGTTGATGGATGAAGCGTTTAGTGCGCTCGATCCACTCATTCGTAACGATATGCAAAATGAATTGATGTCTTTGCAAGCACGGATGAAAAAAACCATTCTTTTTATTACTCACGACTTAGATGAAGCCCTTAAACTCGGTGATCGTGTCGTTATGATGAAAGATGGGCAAGTCGTTCAAATAGGAACCCCAGAAGAAATTATTTTAGCCCCAACTAATCATTACGTTAAGCAATTTATAGAAAATGTCGATAAATCTAAAGTACTCACAGTCAATGCGATACTAACCCAGAATCATCATATTATTGCTTATCCTGATAATAAACCAGATACTGTTCTCCTTCAATTCAGAAAAGAGAATTTACCCTATTTATTTGTTGTACAACGTGACAATACTTTGATAGGTATCGTGCAAAGGGAAGCCGTCAGAAATGCGGTAGAACGGGGTGACAAATCCATAGCTAATCTCATTCAAGAAAATATTCCAACTGTGACCGGAACGACCCCCCTCAAAACCCTCATTGCTTTGTTGGCCAAATGGTCCGGACCGCTGCCAGTAGTTGATAACAGCCGTAAAGTTCAAGGAATGGTTGACAGTCATAGTGTCCTCGTCGTACTAGCCGAAACGGAGAAGGATTGATGAAAGAATTTTCAGTGCCTAAGCTACCACTGGATGATTGGATTGATCAAAGTCTCGCCTTTTTGACCGAACACTTTGCCTTTTTTACTAAAAGTATTAGTGAACCTTTAGAAGATATTATTGAAGGTATTGTAGAAGGGTTAATGTACTTTCCCGTCTGGGTTTTGATTATTTTTTTTAGCTTGATTGGGTGGCGGGTAGCCGGCAACAAGGTTGCGCTTGGTACATTAATTGGGCTAAGTTTATTATGGAATTTGCGCTTATGGGAAGCAACCCTTGAAACATTCACACTGGTAATCGTTGCTACCTTTATTGCTGTACTGGTAGGTATTCCAATCGGAATACTAGCCGCTATTTCTAAAAAAGCTAATCATGTCCTGATGCCATTGATGGACTTCATGCAAACAATGCCAGCTTTTGTCTATCTCATTCCTGCTATTCCTTTTTTTGGGCTAGGTGTTGTCTCTGCACTTTTTTCAACCGTCATTTTTGCTATGCCACCCGCAATTCGTTTAACCTGTTTAGGCATCAAACAAGTACCCACAGAATTAATTGAAGCTGCTGATGCTTTTGGTTCTACCCGATTTCAGAAATTAATGAAAGTACAATTTCCACTCGCTATTCCCACCATCATGGCGGGTATTAATCAAACTATTATGTTAGCCTTATCTATGGTAGTCATTGCAGCCATGATTGGTGCTGGCGGTTTAGGGGGCGAAGTCTGGAAAGCGATACAAAGATTAGAAGCGGGCATGGGTTTTCAAGCCGGCATTGCCATAGTCATTTTAGCGATGATTCTTGACCGTATTAGTCAAAAAATTGGTCAGAGAAAAATGTAATGGGGAGCAGTGAAAATGGTGAATGGTGAATTAAAACCTAAAAATTCATTAATGATTTTTATGGATAATTTAACCATGCGGCATAAAAAAACCAATTAAGAAATTCCATTTCTTAAAGAAATTAGAAATTTCTTTAGATTTTCAATAAGAATAACTATATTTGGCCATTCTTTGTTGTAAACTTGGATCAATGAATAATACCAGCAAATTCCTTTACCCAAATTTCTTAAATATCACAATATTATAAGGAGGAAAATGGTAATGAAAAAATCTTTTAAACGGACGTTTTATGATGTTTTAGCTTTTCTAGTTATTATCAGCTTCTGCTTAGGAGCTACTTGGAGTAACGCACAAGAAGATGAGGAGATAGAAGCAGAAAATGAAAATTTAGTGACCTTAACTTATGTTGAATGGGTTAGTGAAATAGCGAGTACTTATGTGGTCAAAGCCGTGTTAGAAGAACTCGGCTATGAGGTTGAAATTATGGCGGTTACCGCAGCGTTAATGTGGCAAGCTGTAGCTAGTGGTGAAGCAGATGCTCATGTCGCGGCTTGGTTGCCAACAACTCATGAACACTACGAAAGGGCTGTCAAAGAAAGAATAGATAATCTTGGACCGAATCTCATGGGAACTAAGATTGGTTTAGTCGTACCTCAATTTATTACCATCAATTCCATTGAAGAATTGAATGCCAATGCCACGCAATTTGGAGGACAAATCATCGGCATTGATCCAGGGGCTGGATTAATGAATAAAACTAAACAAGTTTTTGAAGAATATAATTTGAGCAACTTCAAGCTCATAGATGGGAGTGGTGCAACCATGACAGCAGCTTTAGGAGAGGCTATCAACAATAAACAGTGGATTGTTGTCACTGGTTGGACACCCCACTGGATATTTTCTCGGTGGAACTTAAAATATCTTGACGATCCAAAAAATCTCTACCACTCTAAAAATCAAGCCAGTCAAAAAGAATACATTGCTACCATTGTCCGCCAAGGATTGAAAACAGATAAACCAAAGGTATATCGTTTTTTAGATCGCTTCTACTGGGAAGCATCTGATATGGAACAAGTGATGATTTGGAACAAGGAAACAGAAAATGCTGACCCTTCTAAAAATGCTAAACGTTGGATAGCGGAAAATCGAGATAAGGTCAATCAATGGATAGCTCCATAACAAAATTATACCGATTCTGAAATGAACCTTCCTTTGGAAACAATGCCTGATTTTTTGGGATTGAAGTCAAAGGAGTTAAATTTATTGACCCTATAGTAAATTGACACCAATGGCAAATGCAAAAATTGGTGTCAATTGATGTTACCAATAATGTTGTCAGATTTCAAAATCCGTCGAAAGCAAAAACAGGGCACACGGTATTTAGGAATAGAACACCTTAATTAACTCATGTTACGCACAATGCTTCAAAAAACTTGATTCTTCGTGTTAAGAAAAATCCCTTTAACCCTAATATTTTTTAGAAACACGATCTCTCCCTCCCCCTAACCCCCTCCCGCTGGGATGGGGGACCGCTCGGTG
>Ga0233403_10000552_pt1 | contig 17691 bp, 16 predicted proteins | sample Na_oxic_1_MG_FD_179866 | JGI IMG/M metagenome (GOLD analysis project Ga0233403, IMG submission 179866) | Seawater microbial communities from Saanich Inlet, British Columbia, Canada - Na_oxic_1_MG | ecosystem: Environmental > Aquatic > Marine > Inlet | place: Canada: British Columbia | collected...
CCCTGAAAGATGCTTGGCCAGACTGTCTTTTCGCCCGTCCATGTCCACATATTCCAGAAGTTTGTGAATTTGTGTGTTCCGCGTCACGGCCGGCATCCGAAACAATCGTCCGTGGACATCCAGATTTTCAAAAACAGTGAGTTCCTGATCCAGATTGACGGACTGAGGAACAAGGCCGCACTGTGTTTTTGCGTCAATGGTGTGTTTTTCAATATGAAATCCGTTCAGATACGCATCTCCCGAGGAGAGGGCTGTCAGTCCGGTCAGAATTCGGATGGTGGTTGTCTTGCCCGCGCCGTTGGGACCCAGATAGGCAAAAAGTTCCCCTTCCGGCACATGAAGACTCACTTTTTTCAGGGCGTGGATATTCTTATAATGTTTGCTCAGTTTTTCAATTCGGATCATAATTTTCCGCTGACAGAGGTGATTCGCTGTTTTCCGGTTATAACGGATTCAGGGGATGGCAAAGGGTTCTCATGCAGCCTGTCCCTCACATGCTCAAACTTAAAAACCTAAACCCCCTTTCCATGTTCTCTGAAAATTTTTTTGGCCTCTTTCAGAGACTTGTTGTCAACATAAACAGCACTGGCTGCGAATCCCATGGCCTCGGTGCCCGCGGCTGCCACGGTCGCGCTGGCTGCCCAGCCTGCAAAGGGAACCATTCTCACCAAAGCTCTGAGTCCGACACCTGCGGCCACGGCGGCCCCCATGGAGGCCAGAAACTTGCCGGCATCGGCCGCGTCAATTTTTGAGCCGCCCAGATACGCTATGGACAGAATCATGGTCACCTGTATGGCTGTGAGCGGAACAATATCCGCGACAGGTATGGGTATGGCTCCGATGCCTCCTGCCGTGCCTGCGGACAGATGAATGATTGTGCGGACAATGCTGTTCCTCAGTTCCACAGCTTCCTTGAATGCCCTTGCAGCCTCAAGCCGGGCAATCTCGGGCAAACTCCGGCCCAATATTTCGGAAAGCTTTCCGATGTTATATCTCAGATCGTCATCCTCATCAAAATATGCCGCCACAGGTATGATGGAAATCACTTCCAGATGATGTCTTTTCAGATGCTCCTCTGCTTTTTTCACGACAACGCGTATGTTTTCCTTCTTTCGTTCTTTGTAGGGAGGCTTATGATTGGTCGGCGGGGGCAGCTTGTCCACCTGACTGACAATGGCCAGGACAGGAGCGGTTCTGCCTTCGTATTTTGTGATGGAGACAATTGTTCTGAGGTCATCCAGCGTGGCATCTATTTCGGAATCAATTTCATCGGCCTTCAGCATCAGAATAATGGCATCCGGTCTTTTTTCCTCAATGGACTGGCTCAGTTTGGCCAATCTTTCCTCTTTCTTTCCCCCCGCACCGGTTCCCGGGGTGTCCAGCCAGTCCAGCCCGCATCCGTCGAGGTTGACGGAAAACCACTGATCATCCAGAGTTGTGTCTGTCACCCCGGTTTTGCAAAATTCGGAGTCGCCGATCAGGGCATTCAGCAGGCTGGTTTTGCCGGAGCCTCGTCTGCCGATCACAGCAATTCTCGGAGAACGATGCTCAATAATCAGACCTTTCAGTCTGTTCAGGTTTTCCCGGATAGCCTCGGGAACCGGTATTTTATCCAGAAGTTCTGAGATTTTTTCAAAATCAGGTTTCAAATCGTTCAACTCCTTCATAATCTGTTCTCCTTATGCCAGACTGCTCTTATCTCATAAATGCGTGACAGGCGTATTTGCAAACCAGTGATCCCCCATTTTATATCTCTCGCAAAGGCGCAGAGGCGCAAAGAAAAGCAGGGAAACTCGCCTGCCGAACCTTTACTCTGCGTCTTTGCGCCTTTGCGAGATTTTGGGGTGACATGTTTTTTCTGAGTGCCTTAAAACGAATCGGCTCACTTCCCACTTCTCACTCCTCAGATCAGTCCTGCATCAGTTTTTTTTATCCATCCGATCTTTCCTTCTGAAAAATAGATTTTGAAGTGATCGTTGTCTTCTTCCTCAAGTTTCACCTTTGTGCCCGCATGAAGCACAAAAAGCTCGGTGGTGCTGTCTGACAGACCGGAACGAACCGACACCTCCGGGGGAAGAATGACGGCATGTCGCAAATATGCGGCTTCATAATAGTTGTAGAATGCCGTGAGTGTGAAAACAAGGGCGGAGATTAGAATCAGACAGGCTGATGCTCTGAGGATTCTTTTTCTTCTCCGCAGGGTTCGCACCGCAATGAGCAGCCAGAAAATCAGATTCAGAACAATTGCGCCACTGCGAACCGTTTCCGGGCTGAAAAAATGCTTCCAGAAAAACAGTATCCGAAAAACAGACGCGTCTCTGCTGTCTTTCTCATCAGTCACGCGGTCAAGTGCCTGTCTGTGATTGAATCTGAGATCAGGGTCCCCGCCTAACTTCAGGGCACGTTCATACCATAATATGGCATATCCCAGCTCCCCGTTTTTCAGATATGCATTTCCGAGATTGTAGAACAGCTTGGCGTTTCTGAGACCGGTCCCGGCAATCCGGGAAAACTCCGAAACAGCGCCGGCAAAGTTTCCCTCTTTGTAATACCTGATACCGTCATGAAAGGCCCGCTCCGTCTCATTTTCTGTGCCGTGGGCAGCCTGAGCCTGAAGCGCCAGCAGGATAATCGCTGCCATGCAGCAGACAGAAAAAGCTCGGAATCTAAAATTCGGAGTTGAACAAATCATCAAGACAGACTCCTGAACAAATGTTTGGTTTCGGAAAGAAGCGATTCCCTGAATTCCCTGTCCATATCCAGCCCGCTGAATTTGGCGGATTCAATTTTCTCCAGAAGTTCAGCGGCACTTCCCGCAATTTCCTCGGAGTAGCCCTTTGAAAGCAGGATTTCGGCAGCTTCCGCATAAGTGAGTGATTCGCCTCTCACACCGGCCTTTGAAAAGATGGCCGACACAAGTGACCTGTAGAGACAACTGAGAAATTCCTCTCCTGATATTTCAATGGAACAGGCATTTTTCAGGGCTTTTTCAGCTCTGTCCGCCATGATTCTGCCTGGTTCGTCATTTTTCCGGGTGATGACAAGATAGGCCCTCATCATCATCCAGAAAAAGGTCGGCAGCAGAATGAGGAAGATAAAACCGGGGGGCGACAGAGATTTCTGATTCTCCAGAGCGTCCAGTTCCTCTTTGAGCGGCAGAATATCCTGTCCCGTGAGTTCCACCTTTTTCTTGAGCGATACGACTTCCCCGGAAGGAGCGGAGAAAACCTCCAGTTCATCTTTTTTTTCCGATGGACTCACGCTGATGGAAAAAGCCCGGGTCATCCGGGTTTGGTATTTGCCTCTGGAAACATCAAAATAGCTGATGCGGATGGGTTCAAGGGAATACTGTCCTTCCCTGATGGGCACAAGTGCGGTGCGGAAAATTTTTTTGCCAGTGTAACCCCCGGCGTTTAAGCGAATAGCTTCATCGGGGTCATCCGCATAAGCCTTGAATGCCTCGGAAACCCCGATTTTCGGCATTCCCGCATCCATAATGTTGCCGTTTCCGCTGATGGTGACAGACAGGGTTGTGGAGTCTCCGACTCTGAGTTTATCTGCCCCGATTTCCGCCCGGATATCGAATTTGCCCACAAGACCGGAAAATTCCGCATCTCCATCATAGGCAGGCAGAGGTTTCACATTAATGGCCAGAGCCTCTGTCTTCACCGCCCTTCGTTCGAGTTTGGCGTTTCCGAAAAAAGGATTGTCAAAAAAACCTCTGGAACGGTTCTTTTGCTGGGAACGAACAATGTTGCACTCCAAAACAGCCGGCCCAATTGTTTTTTTGCCCGGATTCAGAGGAACCAGCACATAACGGAGTTCAATGACATCATATCTTTTTCCTGCAACAGCTATTTTGTGGTGTGTCTCCTTCCCAAGCTGTTCAGCGGTAAACCCTGAAAAATCAGGTCGCTGAAAGTTGATACCTCTCCCAAGTTGGACCGCATGATAAAATTTGAAGGTATAAATGATCTGTTGGCCTTCGTAGGGATTCGCATTTGAAATATGTGCCTCTGCAAAGACTTCCCTGCTATTCGAATTCCGTGTCTTTCTGTCTGAAACCTGAATCACGATTTTCTGAGTTTTGTAAATTTTTCCCTCAGATTCAACTTTCAGTTGCGGTATGGTGAGGCTGCCTTGTTTCAGGGGAATCAGTGAATAATTATATTCGACACCCCTGGATGCCTTGCCATTTACGATATTATGATAGTTTGTCACGCCCTGCTGAATAATTTTGAAATGCTTTATGGGAGAAACATCCACATCACCGCCGGCCTTGCTGATGGATATCGTCAGTCTGAGAGATTCCCCGATTGTCACATTTTTTCTGTCAACAGATGCCTGAACTCCGGCGGCCCGGGCAATTGACGGAATTACAAACACGCAGATGAAAATCATTGCAAACAGTAAATTCCGAGTTTTGAAATCCCGCCTCTGTTCTGTGTTTTCAAGATTTTGTCCGTTCATAAGAGCTACCAGTCTTTTTCCACATGCCTTTCCCGATAACCCGGAATCATCGCTCTTCCGGGCCGGTCTTCCAGACGATTGAGCATCCGTTCCGCCTGCTTTTTGTCATCCGAATTTTCCGAATCCTCGGCAGATGATGCCTGAGCAGGCGAGGCATTTTCCTTGTCTTCCGTTTTCTTGTCAGGGGATTCCTCCTGAGCCGATGCAGCCTTCTGATCCTCCTTCATTTCATCTCCATAGTTCGGAGTGGAGTTTTCATCAGAGTCCTTTTTCTCGGAATCTCCCTGCTGGTTCTCCTCAGATGGTGATTTCTGTTCCCCGGATTTCTTTTTTTCATCTCCTGAATCTTCTTGGTCGGATGTCTTCTCATCTTCCGAATCACCTTCTTTTTTATCTTCCCCTTTTTCCTGCTGCTGCTTTTGTTGCTCTTCCTTCTTTTTCTGTTCCATCACTTTTCTGACAAACTCGATATTCTGTTTTGTCTGTTCGTCTTCGGGATTGATATTCAGAGCCTCTTCGTAGTTTTTGATTGCCTCCTCAAACATTTCTTTTTTATAATGGGAATTGCCGAGGTTGTAGAAAGCTTTTTGTCTCAGTTCCCTGTTTTCGTTTTTCAGGACTTCTCCGAAATTTTTGATGGCTGAATCAAAATCGCCGACTTTGTAGTAGGCATCTCCTATATTATATAAGATTTTCGGATTTTCAGGGTCTTCAAGCTGGGCATCAATGAACAGTTTGAGTGCCTTCTCATAATCGCCCTTCTCATAAGCCTCAAATCCTTCCTGTGCCGGACCGGCCTGGCTCAGGGCGGGAAAAGCAAGAAGAAGGCATAAAACCAGCAGCATTCCTGTCTGCTTTGCAGAGGAAAGGAACAATTCAGCGGCCAAAGCAATGATTGCCAGTGCAAGAAACCACTGATAACGATCTTCCCATATCTGTTTTCGTCCGCTTTCAAGAGTCGTTCTTTCCATTTTTCCCCGAATTTCCTCGGTGTAAATAGCGTCAAGGTCCATATCTCCGGCCACGGAACGCACATAGGTTCCGCCAGTCAGCACGGCCATTTTTTTCAGCGTGTCCTCGTCCAGTTTCGTGAGAATGATCTTGCCGGATTTGTCCTTTTTTAATCCGCCTTTTTTTTCAGGAACGGGAACGCCCTCCTCACTTCCCACACCAATGGAGAATACCTTGATACCAGCTTCCCGTGCCTCTTCCGCTGCCTTGATCGGGTCCCCCCCGCCAGTGTTTTCGCCGTCAGTGATGAGAATAAGGGCTTTTTCAGAATCGGTTTTCTCATCAAATCCTGAAATGGCCGCATTCACTGCCCCGGTAATATCGGTTCCGCCCACAGGCAGAAAATCAGGGGACAGGGTTTTGAGAAACAGGTTGAACGCGTCATAATCCAGAGTCAGGGGACACTGGAGAAAGGCCGTGCCCGCGAATGCCACCAAGCCGGCGCGGTCGCCTTCCAGCATGGTCAGCAGATCGTAAACCTCCCGTTTGGCCCGATCCATTCTGGTGGGGCTGATGTCTGAGGCCAGCATACTCCGGGAACAATCCAGAGCAATGATGATGTCAATGCCTCTCCGCTCCGTCTCCTGCCAGTGGTATCCGTACTGGGGGCCGGAAAGGGCCAGTGCGATAAACAAAAGTACGCAGAGAATCAGGCCGGCTTTTATCCATCGCGGGCCGAATCCAAGATCAGAGGTGAAAGACGGCGCAATGGCTTTCAGCATCTGCGGCGATGCAAATCGGGAAAGAATCTTCCGTCGTTTTTTCATTCCATACAGAAAGAACAGAAAAAACACTGGAACCGCCCATATAAGAAACAGCATTTTAAGACTGGCAAATTTCATTTTTCAAATCTATATCCACATTTTCCCAGGGTGGCGCTGCGCTGACCCTGGGCTGTTATTATCTGTATTCACATTTCCTTGTGGCCCCAGGGTGGCGCTGCGCTGACCCTGGGCTGTTATATCTAACCCCTTCGGGGTAAAAATTTCTCACTTCTCACTTCTCAGGGTATTTCCAGAAACCTCGTATTTGAGAGAAATATCCACAGACACAGGAGCAGAAATGCCGGAACAAGAAAAAGGCTGTAGCGTTCGGTGTATTCGGCAAAGGTCGTCACCTCAACCTCGCTTTTCTCCAGTTTGTCAATGGTGTCGTAGATTTTTTGAAGGCCGTCTGTGTTCTCGGCCCTGAAATACAGCCCCCCGGTTTTCTGGGCAATATCCTCAAGGGTTGCCTCGTCAATGTCAACCTGCTGATAAACATATCGCTCCCCGAACAAAGGGTCTCTGATGAGAAACGGAGCCTCACCCCGGGTCCCGACACCGACGGTGTAAATTTTTATGGCCTTTTGCACGGCGATTTCCGTGGCCGTTCCCGGAGAAAGCTCCCCCGCATTGCTCTGGCCGTCCGTGAGCAGAATAATGATGTTGGATTTGCTCTCAATATCCTCCAGACGTTTCAGGGAAATGCCGATGGCATCCCCGATGGCTGTGGCTTTGCCCGCGGCACCGATTTTCAGGCGTTCCAGAACAGAGGCAAGGGTGTTGTAGTCCCGGGTCAGCGGCATCTGCGTATAGGCTTCGGAGCCGAAAACAACCATGCCGATTCTGTCGCCATTCCGTTTCTGAATAAAATTGCGAACCACTCCCTTGACGGCCTCCAGACGATTGACAATCTTCCCTTCCCGTTTGAAATCAAGGGCTGCCATGCTCTCGGAGAGATCCATGGCAAGGGTGATATTGACACCCTCTGTGAGAATATTATGTCTCTCAGTTCCGGACTGAGGTCTGGCCATGGCAATGATCATCAGGCAGAAAGCGGCGTATTTCAAAATCGGCAAAGCCTGGTGAATGATCAGAAAAGGCGAGGGGATGATATTCCGGAACGGAGCCGGAGAAGACACCCCCATTGCCGGACAGATGCCTTTGCGCCTTTGATAGAACAAGGCCGCGGGAATCACGGCAAACAGCAGAAAAAAATGTGGCGAAGCAAATCTGAACATAGTTTGTTGTTTGTTAGTTTGTTGCAGGTTATTTGTTGGCAGTTAGCAGGCACGATCACACAAAGGCACAGAGACCGCAAAGATTATTCTTCTCCGTGTGAGAAATCTTTATATCACACAAAGGCACAGAGACTGCAAAGATTTTCCCTGTATTTGCGACTTTGCGTGAGATTCAGTCTTATTCACCGTTCATCAATAGCTGTTCCCTTGTTTGTTTCACAAAACGTCTCACAAATGCGAGGTCTTTTTCCATCTTGTCCACGGCAACAATTGCCTTTGCAAATTTGACAGGCTCTGCAAAAAAAAGCCAGTCTCTCATCTCCCTGTATAATTCTCTGCCCAGATTCAATTTATCCATCTGTGGCAGCATCTCCTCGGTTGTCATTTCCGGCGCATTGATATCGTACTGCCCCTGAATGTAGTTCCTCAGTATGGCTGACAGTTGGAAGTAGAATTCCCGGTTATTCAAGTTTTCCAAATCTTTTATCTCATCCAGCATGGCAATCGCCAATTCATCAGGAGAACGCTTTATGATCTTTTTTTTCTTCAGCCGTTTTCCGTATTTCCTGAAAAAAAGGAATAGCAGGCAAAGCACAATCAGTATGAGTGCCGATCCCAATCCGTAATAAAGGAGTGTCAGATCAAGGCCGATTTTTTCCGGCGGTCTGATATCATGAATATCGTTCATCTGAATCGTATTTTTCTCATCCGGGCTTTCTGCTCCTTTAACGACATCAGGAGTTTCGGCTGTTTTCCCGGTTCCCTGTTCAGGGGCAGTGCTGTCCTGCTGCTGTGCAAAAACAGCGATGGGGCCGGAGCAGAGAATCCATGCGGCAAACAGGGTTAAAATGATATCTCGATACATCAGCGTTTTCTTTTCTCCCGATAGCGAAAATACTTTGTCAGCGCATCAGCCACAGAACCTGCGGTGTCTATCTCAATGCAGTCAATATCCGCAGATCTGAGTGTTCCAAGGGTGTTTTTGTATTCGACTTTTTTCTGTGTCTTAAATTTTCTGCATGCGGCTTCATCTCCGGTGTCAATATGAAAAATTTCACCGGTCTCAAAATCCTGAAGTGTGAGAATGCCTCCTCGTGGCAATGAGAATTCTCCGGGATCGGAGAGCAGTATCCCAATCATTTCATGTTTTGTGGAAATCAGTTTGAGCTGATTCCGGTAGTTGTCGGATAAAAAATCGGAAATGAGAAATGACACGGTTCGCTTTCGGCAGACCTTGCCGAGATACGCCGCGGCATTCTGAATATCCGTGCCTTTATGTTCGGGCTTGAAAGCAAACATTTCTTTGATTACCCGCCAGACATGGGATGAGCCTTTTTTCGGGGGAATATATTTTTCCACCCGGTCGGTAAACAGAACAGCCCCCACCTTGTCATTGTTCCGAATGGCGTTGAATGCCAGAATGGAAGCGACCTCGGCAGCAGTTTCAACTTTCAGGTTTTCCCTTGTTCCGAAATAGCCGGAAGCGCTCATATCAACAAGCAGCATGACGATGAGTTCCCGCTCTTCCCGGTAGATTTTGACATAAGGCCGGCCCAGACGGGCGGAGACCTTCCAGTCAATACTTTTGACCTCGTCCCCCGGGGAATACTCGCGGACCTCCTCGAATTCAATCCCCGACCCCCGGAACACGGACCGGTACTGTCCCGCCATCATGGTGTTCACGATGCGGCCTGTCTTGATGTGAATCTTCTTTATTTTTTTTATGATTTCAGGGGAAAGCATGGCAAATTGTTTGTTTATGTCCAGTGATCAAGTTTTTAAGGAATGAATATTCGTCCTGTTCCCAAGTAATTGTCCAAATCCAATATGACTTCGACCAATCGGGCTATGAATTTCCCGCGATAATTTTTTTCGTCCAGACGCTCTGCTTTGCCGATGGTTAAGACAGGGAGGGATGTGAGCGTATTTTCTTCCCGAATCGCACGTTCCAGAGAATCCTTGCCTTTCATGTTTCTATTGTCAGTAAGTAATATCATGTTATTTTCATGAGCGAATCGCCAGACTGCACGGTCATCGCTTTCAAATGGCAAATTCACGTCGGCAAAAGTCGCCAGTCTGATCGGCAGCAAGTCAAGCCATCCTTCAGCGGCAAGGCTTCCCAATATGATCACTGCATATCCCTCAATATTGTGGTCAAGCAAGATTGTCGTCATTCATGAAAGCCCCAGTTCTGATTTGCGGGCACGAAGCCTTGCACGAATTTTTTCCTGACCAGCTTGGGGAGGCATGGCTTTGATTTCGGCAAAGCGTTTCCGATTACGATTTTCCCAATATTCTCGGATTTCATCAGCTTCTTTCAAAACAAGTCTGTATTCGGATTCCACTTTCTCGCGATATGTTTCAATATATTCCATCACATCCGAAATCTGCCTTTCACTCAGATTGAGACGATCTTTGATCAGCTTGGGGGGCCACCCTGCTTTGAGATAATCCATTATACAGTAAAGGGTGATTCTTGTCCCTGCAACTGACAATCCCCGGGATGTTCTGGTCACACTGGAAGAGTATGTTTTTTTTTGCATAGTTTTGTCCCTCTTTCTGCCTGTTGCTCATTATCTCAAATAAGTTTTTGTGGTTAGAATCTTTGTTTTCAATGGCCGTCCTTAAAACCGGACCGCAGGGCTGAGGACCGGAACAACATCCGCAGATGCGATCACTTTTCCTGCCCGAAGGCAGAGCCTCCTGTTAGCTCCGTGAATATTTTTCTATATTTTTAGGAACTATTTCTTATCAGAATTGCAACTTCTTCTGTGACTTTTTTGGCCCTATGTCCGCACCAATCAAACCTGACAAGTCCAGCACAGCACCGTATTCAATAAATATATTGTGAAATTTATCGTAATTCCTTCCCCAGTAAACCATTGCACACGCCATAGGTGCGCCTTTGCCACTGCTGTCACCATTTTCAAGAAATTTCAGTCTTGTGTCATAGAGAAAACAGACTGCTTTTGCTTTTCCGAAAACACTTTGTTTCCAGTGGGCGGTGTTTGTCGCAACCGGAACCAGAGCCAAAATTTCGGAGGCGTGTTCTTGGTGTGTCAGAGCGCATTTGGCCAGCCAGTTCCTGATTGTCGTCCCTCTCCCCCTGTCAGCGCCATATGGCGGATTCACATATATTGTCGGATAGTTCCAATCTTCTCGAAGTCCGTCATTTTTCGGAAGCATAAACTCCACTTGGGCATGAACCACGGAATATTCGTTTGAACAGGGATCCAATGCGACTGCCCCGCCAAAAAAACGCCTGACAGCTTCCACATATTTATGAGGAGTCCCCCATCTTTGGCTTTGTGAGTTTACAGTTCTTCCCGCACTCATAGTATTTCAATTTTTTGGAACGCAGCGCTCGGTCAGTTCAGGTCTTGAAATCACTGTAGGCCATTTTCCATCCCCAGCCTGTTTGTCACAGAAAGTCTGAGGTTCATCACAAACCGCGGGATGGCCGTGAGCGATTTTCCTCAGTCAGCGCACCTTTCACCGGGTTTCCAAAGGAGCAGGGGACAATGCTCACGCATTTGCCGCAGACATCCGCCAGTCCCTTGTTTTTGTAGATTTCCTCGTTTTCCAGAAGCAGGGCGTAGCATTTGTGCCTGTCAAAAGATTCCTGGGTCAGCGCGCCAGTGACACATTTTTCGATGCAGACGCGACAGGTTCCGTTATGCTTATACAGACAGTATTCTCTGTCATCGGGCCTTTCCGTGGCCTCAATTTTCAGGTCCGTGATGAGACTGCCGAAACGACCGCAGCAGCCCCTGTCTGTTATGAGCATATGATGGGTTCCGAACTTTCCGAGACCCGCTATGTAGGCTGCATGTTTGTGGGACCAGTCGCTCATCAGTTGTTCTGTGTCGAAATTGTGGGTGGGCGGCAAGTCCGCAGAATCAAAGCCTCTTTTTTCCAACACACCTGCGAGATGCTGATTCATGTCTCTGATCAGTTGGTTGGTTTCCACATATGCGACCGCCCATTCTTCAGAGGCATGATATGCTTTTCTGTTTGTGCGCGCAATATCTTTTTCAAAAGGAAGAAAATAAACAATCACGGTCCGGGCATCCGGCAAAAGATCACCGGGCATGGAATGGGACGGCCTGACAGCCTCTCTCAGCTTTTCAAACAGCGGATCATTCGCGTCGGCAAAGGCCACAAGCGGTTCACCCCAGCGGGTCAGAATGGCCTCCTGGGAAATGCGATCTCTGACAAAGTCCCTTATTTCTTTTTCAACAACATTCTGCAAAGTGTCACTCCTGTTTTTTCAATTGAGAGATCAGAATCAAACCCTGTTCAGGTTGCAGTGATTTCAACATAAGGCTATAATGTTTTTTATCTGTTTTGAGCATGTCAGAAAAATTTCCGGAGAAATCGGAGGTGCCGAAAAAATAACCGCGCTGAAATCCCCCGCGGTCTCTTCTCCGAGGGGGATTTTTTATGAGCCGAACACCCCTGCTCCCCTGAAGGGGGATTCTGATGGTCGCCCGGGGTTTGTCACGGAACCTCCACCGAATCGAAAATATATCCGATAATATGCTCTGTGGTGATATCCTCTGCCTCTGCCTCGTATGTGAGAATGATTCTGTGCCGCAAAACATCGGGGGCCACCGTTTTCACATCCTGAGGCGTGACATAGGCCCTTCCCTGAAGAAAGGCATAGGCTCTGGCAACCAGACTCAGGAAGATGGTTGCCCTGGGAGACGCGCCGAACTGGATGTAATGGGAAATATCCATGTTGTAATCCCCCGGCCTCCGGGTGGCAAAGATAAGATCAACAATATAATCTCTGAGTTTGTCATCCATATATATGGATTTTATGAGGGATGCAATTTCATCAATCTCCCCCGGATCAATGACCTGCCCCGCCTCGGAGGGATTTTCAAACCCCACCCGGTTCATAATTTCCTTTTCCTGAAGCTTATTGGGGTAATCAATTACCAGTTTGAGCATGAATCTGTCAATCTGAGCCTCGGGCAGGGGATAAGTTCCTTCCTGCTCAATGGGGTTCTGTGTTGCCAGCACAAGAAAGGGATCCGGAAGTGCGAAAGTGTTCTCACCAATGGTCACCTGCCGCTCCTGCATGGCTTCCAGCAGGGCTGACTGCACTTTGGAGGGTGCGCGGTTGATTTCATCGGCAAGAATGATGTTGTGAAAGACAGGCCCTTTCCTGATGGTGAAATCCCCTGTTTTGGGACGATATATTTCGGTTCCCAGAAGGTCCGCCGGCAACAGATCCGGGGTGAACTGAATCCGTTTGAAATCAGCCCGCACTGTGTCGGAAAGAGCTTTGACCGCGCTGGTCTTGGCCAGTCCCGGGACCCCCTCAATAAGAATATGGCCTTTTGTGAAAAGCCCCATCAGCAGCCCGTCAATCAGATCCCGCTGTCCCACAAGAACCTTTGCGATTTCATTTCTGATGCTGCTGACCAGCAGATGCTTTTCCTCTATCTTCTGTTTCAGTTCCTCAACCGACAATGTTCCTCCCAAATCTCTGTTTTCTTTGTTTTTTCATATAAAAATCCCGGAAAGGCGTCCCGAATCGGGCCGGACGTTTCCGAGCTCTCCGCGGTTCATATCCCATAATGTTTTCAGAATAAAATTAACAAATGAATTTGAATTGTCAAGCAGGAGCATTTTTCGCGGATTTCCAAAATTCAGTTGAAAAAATAATTCAGATGGCATAAAGTAAGGATTTTTTGGAAGGGAAATCCTGCTTTATTTAAGGAGATCATTATGAAAAATCAGGAATTAAGTGAGAAAATTGAGAAAAAATTTCAGGAGATCGGCGGCTTCACATGGAAACAGGCCGAGATATGGGCAGGATTCTGCGACTCTGTGGGAATGGACCCCATGCCTTTTCTCAAAGTGATGCTGAACAACATCTGTGATGTGAAATCTGTTTCCCGGGGCAAAAGCGTTCCCGCCAGTGCGAACAGTCCTGAATTGTGGGTTGTGTGCAAATGTTCCCGCACATCTTTCAAGCTGATCGGGACTGAATAAATCCGTTGGCGCAAACCGATGACTTTGCCGGAGTTCAAAGCTCTGTTTTGTGGCAGCCCCGCACTTCGGCTGAAAGCTCTTCCGGAGTTCAAGGTTCTGCTTGTGGCGGAAGCCCCGCACTCCGGTGATATTCATTTATCCGTAACATGAGATAATAATATTTGAAATTATGGAATCAGGAAATATTGTTGAATATATTGACCGCCAGAAAATCATATGCGCGGTGGTTTTGGAAGGCAAAAATCAGAAACTGAGGCTTCTGAACGAAAACAACCGTGAAGTCAAACTCTCGGAAAACCGCCTGTCTCACAGCGGAAAAAGCCGCCTGAACCCTTCGATGGGCAGAGACAAACTGGTTGAGTCTCTCAAAGAAAGAGTGAGCAGACGCAATGACCTGGCTGAGGAAGTTGATATCAGGGAACTCTGGGAGATTCTGAACACGGAACAGGAATGGATTGACCTTGACACCATGACGGAGTTCTGTTTTTCGGAAGCCTCTTCCGCTGATCATTCGTCCGCTGTGATAAGGGCTTTTTTCAAAGACAGAACCTATTTCAAATTCAATGCTGACCGCTTTTTTCCAAACACAGAGGAACAGGTGGGCCAGATCATTGCCCAGGCTGAGGAGGCTGCGCGGAAAAATCGGATCGTTGAGGAGGGCGGCACCTGGCTGCGAAATGTCCAGAATGAAAAAAATCCGGTCTTACCCCAGGATAAGCCGGAGTTTGCGGAGATTCTCAAATCCTTTTATCTGTTTCAGAAGGAAAGCAAATATTATGCGCTGGGAAAAGAGATGCTTACCAGAGCCGGCATCAAAACTGAGGATGCGCTGTTCCGGATACTTGTGAAAGTGGGAATCTGGGAGGAGGATGAGAATCTGGATATTTATCTGTATGATGCGCCAGTCTCCTTTTCCGACAAAGTGATGAGGCAGGGCGAAAAACTTATTGCTGAAAACACAGATTCCGGGAACTCGCAGCTTCTGACATCCGATTCGGGGCGCAGGGACCTGTCTGATCTTCCGCTGATGACCATAGACGGGCAGTCAACCTCCGACTTTGACGATGCCCTGAGCATTGAGAACAAGGGGGACCATTATTATGTCGGAGTCCATATTTCCGACGTGGCACATTTTGTCAGACCGGGAGATCCCATTGACCGGGAAGCCATTCTCAGGGCAAGTTCAATTTATATGCCTGACCTGAAGATATCCATGCTCCCCTCCTGCCTTTCTGATGACCTGTGCAGCCTCAGAGCCGGAGAACAGCGTCCGGCCATCAGCACCATGATCAAAATAAATCCGGGTGGCGGAATCACAGACTATGAAATTTTCCCGAGCCTCATCAGAGTGAGGGAGCAACTGACTTACAGTGAGGCCAACAGGCTTGCGGAAGACGATGAAAACATCCGTGCGCTCTATGGAATTGCAAAAAAATTCAGACAGAAACGGCTTTCAGAAGGCGCTGTGCAAATATCCCTGCCTGAGATCAGCCTCTGGCTGGATGACGGGAAACTGCTGTTCAGCCGGGAAGACCGGGAGACATCCGGCAGACTTCTGGTTTCGGAGCTGATGATCATGGCCAACTGGCTCACAGCAAAATTTCTGGCGGAACAGAATATTTCCGCCATCTACAGAACCCAGCCCCCGCCCAAGGAACGCCTGTACAAGGATGACGGGGGAACACTGTTTCAGAACTGGATGCAGCGCAAATTCCTGAGCCGTTTTGTGCTGCAGCCCTGGCCAGAACCGCATTCGGGACTGGGACTGAATGCCTATGTCACAGCGACCTCGCCCATCCGCAAATATTCCGATCTGATCACCCAGCGGCAGATTCGTTCCGCTTTCGGTCTGGACACCCCTTCCGCCTCCGAGGAGATTGAGCGCGCCATTCAGATGCTTGAGCAGCCCATGACCTGCGTCTCAAAGCTGCAATACCGGCGTAAACGCTACTGGCTCCTGAAACATCTTGAGGGCAGGATCGGGGAAAGAGAGAAAGCCATTGTCCTGAGCAGGCGGAGAAATGATCACATGGTGCTGCTCACGGAATACATGACGGAATGTTCCCTGCCCGTATCGGGCAGTGCCGCGTTGAAACCGGAGGATGTGATTCAGGTCACCGTACAGCATGCCAATGCAAGAAAGGATACGCTGTCCGTATTTATGAGCTGACAAGCTTCCTGTCAGGTTTGACCCTTTACCCTTTACCTTTTACATCAGAATATCAAATGTTCTCATCTGTTCTTTTCAGAAAAATTTTTTTTTCCATTCTTATCATTGTTCTGGCTTACGCGGTGGCGATTTACATATTCTCCGTGCCGCGTATCAGAGACTCAGTGTATGAAATCAGGAAAGACTCGGCAAGAACTATCCTTGACAATGTTTACAATCTCCTCAGAAGCGAGTATCTGAGCATTGAGGCATATAAAAAATCAGCAATTGACTTTCACAAGAAACAGCTGAGGAACATTGTTCTCCTCCAGGAATCCTTTCTGAACAACAAATATCACAGCTTCAGACAGGGTCTTATGTCGGAGACCGAGGCAAAACGCTCGGCACTGGAGGAACTTCGCAGTTTCAGATATGGCGACAGGGACTACCTATGGGTTGCGAATTATGACAATGTGCTTATCTCCCACCCTGACCCGAAACTGCACAATGCCGATTTTTCCGAAATCAGAGATGCTTACGGGAATCTGATTGTTCCGCCCATGGTCAGAGTGGCCAGAGAAAAGGGTGAGGGATATACAAGATACTGGTGGCAGCGTCTGGGTGAAAGCAGCCCCATGGAAAAGCTGACCTATTCAAAAGATTTCACCAAATGGAAATGGGTTATCGGGTCAGGTGTCTATATTGATGATGTGAAAAATAGGATTGCCCGACGCAAACAGGACATGATCGAAGAGATCCGACAAATTCTGAGAAAGGTGAAAATTGCCCGAACCGGATATATGTACATCTTTGATTCCCATATGAATATGATCATCCATCCCAACAGCAACATTGAAAACACCGATTTTTCCGATCTGATGAATCCGCTTACCGGCAATCCCATCGGAAGGGAACTCATAACGGCTGCCCACAGTCCCGATGCGGTGCTTTATTACAAATGGGACAAACCTGATGATAAGAATCGCTATATTTATGAAAAAATTTCATTGGTCAGATATTTCAGGGAATTTGACTGGTATGTGGCCTCATCCATATATGCGGAGGAACTGAATGTAACCGCGGATATGCTGAGAACCCGAATCCTGATCGTCTCCGTGATTATGTTTCTGCTGTCCATTGCCGCCGCAAGCATTTTTCTGAACAAGCTGCTTATTCCCATAAGAACACTTTCCCATATGGCTCTGATGGCCAAGGAAGGGGACCTCACTGTTCGGTGCGGAGCGGAGGGGAAAGGCGAAATTGCGGTTCTCGCCGCATCGTTTAACAGTATGATCACCCGGCTCAGGGACAGTATCAGAGATTTGGATATGAAGGTCAGTGAGCGGACCCAGGAACTGACTCAGGCAAATGAGCAGCTGTTGCAGGAAATAGAGGAGCGTCTCCTTGTGGAAGATTCCCTGCGTGAAAGCGAGGAGCGATATCGGACAATTCTCGGAAACATTGAGGACGGGTATTATGAGGTGAATTTGGCGGGGAAAATAATATTTTTCAATGATTCACTGTGCAGACATCTCGGATATGAAAAAGAGGAACTGGAGAATATGGATTTCCGCCGTCTTATGAGCCAAAAGACGGCCCGGAAAGTTGTCCGGATATTTAAGACAGGCTTTGCAACCGGAAAACTTGCAAAGGCATTTGACTGGAAACTGATCAGAAAAGATGGTTCCCGGGCCTATACTGAAATATCCGTGTCCCTGATAAGGAATTCAGAGGCACGGCCTGTGGGATTCAGAGGGATTGCCCGGGACGTGACGGAGCGGAAAAAAACTGAAAAAAAACTGGCTTATCTGGCTTATCACGATACGCTCACGGGCCTGTACAACCGCAAGGCTTTTCTTGAGCAACTGGAAATTGCGCTGACTCAGGCCAGACAATATGAGAGGGAAGGAATTCTTTTTTATATTGATCTGGACAGATTCAAAACAGTGAATGACACTCACGGCCATAAAACCGGCGACAGTCTGCTGAAGGAAGTTGCCCACAGACTGAGGATGGCCGTGCGGGAAACGGATCATGTATGCAGAATAGGCGG
>Ga0233403_10000553_pt1 | contig 17649 bp, 7 predicted proteins | sample Na_oxic_1_MG_FD_179866 | JGI IMG/M metagenome (GOLD analysis project Ga0233403, IMG submission 179866) | Seawater microbial communities from Saanich Inlet, British Columbia, Canada - Na_oxic_1_MG | ecosystem: Environmental > Aquatic > Marine > Inlet | place: Canada: British Columbia | collected...
CAAGGTAGGGACATCAGGCATTCGTCCTGTCACGACAACAGTCGAAGGCCAATCATTTGCCATCAGTGCTTGACGCAATACCGCTACGCCCACATCGGGTGAAATAGGCGTGATGCCTTGTTGAGCCAGAATCTCATCACTGCCCAAGCGTCTCCCCATACCGACTTCTGACCAAACTGACCATTCTAGCGTTAAACAGCGGACTGTAGGATGCGCTTTTTGGAAAGCCGCTGTCAGGGTAGCTAACCATTCATTCGCCATGGCATAATCGGCCTCTCCGGGCATCCCGGTAGTGGCAATAATAGAACCGAAACTCACCAGCAATCGCAAATGTTTTGGAACAATCGCGGCCAGAAGATGACGCAGTCCATCGACTTTTGGTGCAAGCGTGCGCCTAAAAGTGGTTTCATCCAGATTGCGGATCAAAGTGGGTTGATTGGCCCCCGCGCCATGCAGTATGGCCGTGATGGCTCCCCATTCACGCACTGTGTTATCCACGGTTGTTTTGACGGCTTCGGCATCAGTGACATCGGTTTGAACATACCTGAAATGGATGCCCATTTTCTGGAAACGGGCCAAATTATCAGACAATTCAGCATCGTTTTCCGGGCTTGCCCGGCCTAATAAGACTAAACGCACACCACTGTCTTGTGCTAATGCGGCCGCGCATTCGGCAGTAATCCCTTTACCACCGCCCGTAACCAGTAGAATATCATCGGAAGTGAGTACCGACTGAGGCGATATTTGAGACACTGGCAAGAGGGGTTTTAGCACGCGCTCGCGACGAATGCCTCTACCATCATAAGAAACTTCATGATAATCCTGGGCAATGTGTACCTCTGTCAAAATCGCTTCAATCGTATGATGGCTATCAGGCGATAGCGTGATAACGCAAGTGGTGATATCAGGATGTTCGCGGTGCAAAGTCCGGGCAAAAGCCGCAATCCCCATCTCACTCTGTTGTACTAAAACAAAATAATGGCGATCAGTCTCCAGCACCGCCTTTGCCGCTTCTAAGATCATACCGATATGGTTGTCATTGACTTTTTCCGGCAAACACAAAGCGATGCCGCCACCTCCCCATTCATTTAAGGCTTGTTCAAGGGGTGCTTTGAGTGGATGATCCCACTCTCCAAACACTAGCCAACCCGCATCACCTTTTGGTATCTGGGCTTTTCCGCGTAAAGGCTTTTCAACTTGTTCTACCTGAAATGAACGTACCCACGCATCAATACCGGCCGGTAATGTGGGTAAAGGTTCTCTTCCCACTTCACCGCTGGCAATACGTTCCGCCATCGAGCTGGCTATCTGTTTTAGGGTTGCGTCTGCATAAGCCGTAGGATCAGCAGAGGCCTGTAAACCCATTTGCCGTCCAACTTCATTGACAATTTGATTCACCTTGATAGAGTTAAGATGCAAATCACCCAGAAGACGGCTATTATCATGTACAGCACTGGGCGGAAATTCGGCACGCTCTGCCACTTTGTGGCGAAGACGCTCTAGTACATTCATTTCTGGAGTCTCTAAAACGCCATTGGCGGTTTCTACACTGTCAGCACTTTCTAAAAGCGCCGAGGTTTCTAAAACGGCGGCCGTTTCTAATTGGCCTGTTTCCAAAACAGCCGAATTTTCAAGCTGTGGCGCAAACTCGCAAGGATTCTTAAAAAACTGGGGTTGCCAATCCAATGAAAAAGGGCGAACAAGGCGATCTGCAAACAGGGCCTCACGATTAATCGGTGCGCCCATCACGTAGGCCGCGCCAAGCGTTGTTAAAAGGCCTTGTAAAGAAGGGCCCGCAGCGTCTAGCGCGATGACTGGCACATCAGTCATTTGACGAACCAGTTCTGTCAACACTTCTCCAGGGCCTGTTTCAATAAACAAATCCGTCTCTTGCAAAGCCAGATCAAGTGCTTCCGCAAAACGGACGGGATGCGTCATTTGCGTTTTGAGCAGTAACTGTAAATCTGTTTCTGGCTCTAATTCAGCACCGCTAATGGTTGACAGAACACGCCCCTGTAAAGGTTGCAAAGTCGCTTGCGCTAAATGGGCTTCCAACACATCCGCAGCCGGTGTCATCAGTTTGGAGTGAAAACCATGAGAAACCGGTAGAGAGGTGGCATTGATGCCTTGTGTTTGAACAGACTGTTTCACGCTTTCTATCGCATCAGCGGTTCCCGAAATCACCGTCTGCTCAGGGCTGTTGAAACACGCGATATTAATTTCATCCAAATTCGCACACAGCTTTGAAGCCTGATCACCGTCAACAGCGAGACTCAACATCGCACCAGGCGTGCCTGAAATATTGTTCATGGCAGAACCCCGCACCTTAACCATATTTAACAGGGTAGCCTCATCCATTGCTCCGGCCCAATAAAGTGCGGCAAACTCTCCAAGACTATGCCCTAATGCCAAATGGCCTTCTATCCCCAAAGCCGCTAATATCTGCAATCCGGTTAATTCTGCTGCGATAATCGCAGGTTGCGCCACCGCCGTTGAATCAACATGATTGGCCGTTGAATTAGACTCATTTGGCAAAGCGACTCGTTTATAAAGTGCCTCTACCAGACTAAAACGTTGTGCCCACAGGCCCCCATTCAACCGTACTGGCGAAGCTTGGCCCGGAAATAACAACGTAATATAAGGTTTAGGAGAACAAAGCGAAGCTTTGTAAAAAATATAGCCTTCAATTTCAAAGACTTGCGTTTCACCAGCCGCAATTTTTGCAGACAAACGCTCAACCCGTTCAGCCAATTGATCCGGCGTAGCCGCCACCACCGCCGCTCTGACAAAATCCTTATCAGGCACCTGCCGCGCCAACATCGCCGCTAAATCAGTCAATTCCGCCAACGACAAACGGGGTGCCATTTCAGCCAATTGTCGAAGCAAAGTCAAAAGCGAAGGCACATCTGCCGCGCTGAACAAAAATAACTCAGAATCTTGTTGACTGGCTAATAATTGAAGCTCCCTTGGCATCAGCTTGGTACGGCGAACACTATTCACACTTTCAATGGCTAAATGCACATTAATGCCCCCGAAACCAAAAGAACTCACACCCGCTCGCAAAGGGTGTTTTGAAGGCCAAGCTTCACCTTTAGATAACAACCGTAAATGAGCCTCTTCGCTTTTCAGCACAGGATGGGGATGATAAAACCCCGTAGCCGGGGGCAAAATCTGATGATGCACAGCCATCACTGTTTTCAACAAGCCAGCCACCCCGGCCGCCGCCTTAGTATGACCAATATTAGCCTTAATGGAACCGATAACGGCCGGAACCGTCTGAGGATGATTTCGAGCCATCAGGAGAGTACGCAATTCAACCTCATCTCCCACAGGCGTACCCGTACCATGTCCTTCAAAAAGCGGCACAGTATGAATACCGTAACCCGCCCGCTGATAGGCGCGTTCTAAGGCAAGAGACTGCCCCCTGATTTCAGGCCGAGTGATACCCCCCCGGCCATCCGACGACATCCCCCATCCCCGAATCAAAGCGTAACAACGCGCCCCACAAGCGAGCGCATCATCATAACGCATTAATACCACAAAACCGCAGCCTTCGCCCGGCCAAAAGCCATTAGAAGCCGCATCATAAACACGCATTTCCGACTGTGCTAAAGCCCCCGTCTTAGAAAAACCTATTAATTCAAACGGATCAAGACTTAAATCAACGCCCCCCACCACAACCGTATCGACATCACCGACAAGCAAAGCCGTACAAGCATTCGCTATCGCGACTAAGGAAGAACTACAGGCCCCATCTAGGGTATAACCGCCCCCTTTAAAATCAAAATGATTACAAATACGACCCGCAATGGTATTAGAAAGTCCCCCCGCCAGCGTATCTTCCCCAATGGTTTCAAAGGGTTGTTTATAACTGCTTTCTAAATCAAACAGAAAAGTTTTTCTGCGCTCAGCATTCCAAGACTGTTTTCGCAACTCGGCATCCACCATACGGCGCACAAAGGGCCAACGTAAGCGCAACTGCGCGGCACGTGAAAATTCACCCGTGAGCGTATTACCCACCAATACAGCAGTCCGATCCTTCGACAAGCCCTCACCATCAGGAAAACCAGCCTCTTCTAAAGCTTGAGTAGCCACATCCAAAGCCAGCCAATGCGTCAAATCAGTACTACGAAAAGTATTCCCCGCCACGCGATACTTCAGCCGATCAAATTCATAACCCTCAATAACAGCAGCTTGGCGACAATAAATCGCATCTGGCGTGCTGGGATTTTCAGAAAAGTAGTCAGCCAAATTTAATCTTTCAGAAGGGAGTTGACGGAAAGCCCGTCGTTTAGCCAACACATTTTCCCAAAGTGCTTTTGGATTATCAGCGTCTGGATAACGACAAGCCATACCAACTAATGCGATAGCTTCGTTCATTATAATTTTCCTTTGTCTTTCGTTAGAAATCCTACTTTTCCACAAAATCTGATTGCCCTATTTTGATGTCGGGTGGGTAGAGCGATAACGATAGTCAGCAAAGCTAAACCCACCCTATTTAATTATATAGTACAACGCATTAACAAAATCAACGAATTATTGCAATAGTGTCAACTAGAGTGTGCCGCGATTAAACTCAGCCAACAGCTAAAGCAGTTGTCTAAAAGCTTAAGTCACCTAAAGGTGACTACATCTACTCAGCCAACAGCTAAAGCAGTTGTCTAAAAGCTTAAGTCACCTAAAGGTGACTACATCTACATAATACTGTTTTTAATTTCATCTCTGTATAAAAAATGTTGACATACTGTTCACAGTTATCCTTTTTTGCGCTTTTTTCTGCCCATTTTTGCACGCAAAAACTGGCAGCCGGTTAGTCACCTTTAGGTGACTTGAGCTTTTAGACAACTGCTTTAGTTGGCTGGTTGGCTGGTTGGTCTTTCTATTTTCGCTCTCTTGCACTAGATTGATAGGTAGAGGTGAGGAAAACGTTTGATTTGGCACAAGTGAAAACGGGGGCATCACATTCAGGTTTATTGATAAAATCCTTCAGAGAAATTAGGCAAAAAAAAACCAAGCTTCTGGTAGAAACTTGGTTTTTTATGAAAGCCTATTGATTGATAGAACAACAGAATGCCGGCATATTAAGGATTACGGCGTAGCAGAAACGATGTCGTCCATATGGAAAGTACTGTCACCACCGTCATACTCAATATCCTGTAGCGCGTAGCAATAGGTGTTTCCAGATACGACATTACTATCCGTCACATTATAAGTCGCACCCGAAACTTCAGTGCCTTGAGAATCTACCAAGGGGGTAATCGGTTGAACATCCGTATATTTGTTTTGATCGTTGGAGCATGTCCCATTCACGGGTTGACCTCTCCAAACGACAAATCCGGCGTTGTCTTTCTCAGTGCCGGTTTTCCATTTTAACTTCACGGAGCCGTTCTTTGCCTTGGCGGTGAAAGAGTCAAGTGTGACTGATTTTGCTGCTCGGCTTATTCGGACGAATTTTACGCTGTGTATCAGATGTCTAATTACGCCAATTTCTTGGTCAGTAATATCATACAATAGGATTGGTATCTGAGTACCATTGTAGTAGTCGTATCCCAATGGAGGTACCCTGTCAATTCTCTGTTCTACTCTCATAGGAGTATTATTGGACAATTTGCCTAATCCGAGGGAGGATGCATCAATTTCAAAGAAGATATCAAAGAAACTATCGGCCTTTGTGTCACCAGATGCTTGGGTAATTTCACCATTTGAAGGAGCAAGTTCCCAATCTGTACCAGCGCGAACTACGATTCCGTGACCCTTACCCTTTAGCTGCATAGAGACAATCTCGGTATCAATACTCTGGTCCACAGCCTCTTCTCTGTGAACCTGTGTTGGACCATGAGTCTTTACAAGGAATGTCTCATCAATACCATAAATTTCTACCTCCATATTACCGACTGTGTTAGTCATCACATCTGTGCCTTCTGGGCAGTTCTTTACCCAATCAACCCCTGGACCACATCCGCCTCCTATGATCGTCAGGGTAGCTGTCTTACGGTCGCCCAGTGTTGCTCCACCAGTTTCTCCGAAAAGTTCGATGGAAATGATTTCATCAGCCTCATTTACGGAATCTTCTAGAATCTCTATGAGAGCATTATTCCCATTATCAGGATCAAGTAAATCTTCGGCTATCTCCTCCCCGTCCCTCCAGATCAAGGTGCCTGTTTTAGACACGTAGTCATCCCCAGCGGTGGCAGTGCCATCTGAGGTACGAAAATTTACTGTGACTTCTCCATCAGTACCGCCAGTGCGCTTCACTGTAAAGCCACCGTATGGGCCTATATCGCTACCAGCTTCGTCAATGAAATAATTGGAGCTGTTGAACTGCAAGGTACCAGGATCTGCACTGGACACCGCAGGGCAGCATAATCCAATAGTGGATAGAGCCATCGCCGTCAAGCGAAATTTTGAACCGAGATTTAACATTTTAAATATTCTCCTATATAAATAAGGATTGTGTGATGAAATTAAACCGCCTTCGTACCGCCTGATGATCCAGCATGGCAATAGTTCGCGCGTTTCAATGTTTTTTCAAGACAAATGAAAACATTCCCAAAGGTTCCTAATTTAATAACTGATTGATTTATAAATCTATTGTGATTTTCAAAAAGACTCGTCAAATCAGCAACTCAATTTTTACCCAATGGGAAAGTTCCACGCTATAAGGGAGTTCCAAAAAATAATTTTTCCAAACGTCAATTCAAAAAACCCAGTTTCTCAAAAATAATGTTTATTAAAACGTTTGTTAATAATTCCTTAAATTATTTTATAAGCATATAAGCAAATTATGAGCCAAAAGTTAACTTATTGTTTTTATTATATTTTTATTTTTAGTGAAGACGTATTTTGGCAAAATGCCCTGCAAAATAACAGTCCTTTTGCGAAAATGAGGCTTTCTAAATCAAACAGAAATGTTTTTCTGCGCTCAGCATTCCAAGACTGTTTTCGTAATTCAGCATCCACCATACGGCGCACAAAGGGCCAACGTAAGCGCAACTGCGCGGCACGCGAAAATTTACCCGTGAGTGTGTATTACCCACCAATACAGCAGTCCGATCCTTCGACAACACAGTGCCGTGGGAATGTACGCCAAGCATTGTTTATCAAAATCTTGAAGGCCCAATTTTCGTTCCAAATTGATTTTGCTTCGGCCTGATTGGAACGCCAAATTGATTTTGCTTCGGCCCGATTGGAGTGCAAAATTTATTTTGCTTCGGCCCGATTTTCAATCCAAATTTATTTTCGCGAAGGCCTGATTGGAGTCAAATCAATACTGCGATAAGTATTCCCCGCCACGCGATACTTCAGCCGATCAAATTCATAACCCTCAATAACAGCCGCTTGGCGACAATAAATCGCATCTGGCGTGCTGGGATTTTCAGAAAAGTAGTCAGCCAAATTTAATCTTTCGGAAGGGAGTTGACGGAAAGCCCGTCGTTTAGCCAACACATTTTCCCAAAGTGCTTTGGGATTATCAGCGTCTGGATAACGACAAGCCATGCCAACTAATGCGATAGTTTCGTTCATTATATATTTTCCTTTGTCTTTCTTTTCCAAAAAATCGGATTGCCCTATTTTGATGTCGGGTGGGTAGAGCGATGTGCCGTCAGCGAATCTAAAGCAACCCTATTTAGTTATATAGTACAACGCATTAACGAAATCAACGAATTATTGCAATAGTGTCAACTAGAGTGTGCAGTGATTCAGGGCCCCGTCAAAGTTAAGATTAACTGTCTGATTATTTTAGTTTTTTTGTCCATTTTGGACAATAGTGGAAAGCATAAATTATAAGTGACTGTTTTTTAAAATATTTTTTGAAATAATTTCCGTATATCGTTCTTAAATCAACAACTTATATCGGACTTTGACGGGGCCCTGGCAGTGATTAAAGGTTTATAAATAACTTTCTACTAGATTGATAGGTAGAGGGAGGAAAACGTTTGATTTGGCACAAGTGAAAACGGGGGTGTCACATTCAGGTTTATTGATAAAATCCTTCAGAGAAATTAGGCAAAAAAAAACCAAGCCTCTGGTAGAAACTTGGTTTTTTTATGAAAGCCTATCTAATTACGAAACCTGACAGGTTTTAAAAACCTGTCATGTTTGGGCTAAAAAAAGTTGTATTGTCCGACATCAACAATACCTTGCATGACCGGATCCACACCGGGCTGGGGATTTGCTTTCCATTGATGAATCCAATCAAAAAATGGCCAAAAGTCGGGACTGTTTCTGGAAATGCCATATTTCCCAACAAAGTGTTTCCACTCTTTGTCGCTCTCAATATTCTTGATATCAGAGATAAAAGTGGCACTCTGTTTTTCATTGAGTTCTAAAAAGACATTCGGATAAGCACCCACGAATCCTCGATACAAGGTTAACAAATCTTGGTCAGGTTCCCGGGTGATTGATTCTGTGCCAACAATATCATTGGAACGATAAGTTCTATCAACAATCATCGAGTAAAGCCAAGGTTTCCCTTGCGTATTGTTGATTTTTAGATAGATAATGCTAGGAAAATATTCAGGATATCCTACGCCGTTCTCCTTTTTGGATTTATGCATCAAAGCTTCTCGAATATTATCCTCCCAACTCTTTTGCAGCCCAGAGACAGCATTAGGATTGTAGTTCACCTGCGACACCTCTTGCAGACGATTTTTGGTCGCATCAATGAGATGGACAACTGCTGCATTTTCAGCGACTATCTTGGCTTGTTTTTGGCTCATTCCTTGATCCAAACTGTCTTGTTTTGCCTTTGCATAAAGCGCATTTAATCCGAGTGTACCGGTTACACGAGGTGGCAACTCGAAGTGATCACTGTCCAGTGGCTTCAGACTCCATAATGGATAAAATAATTTATTGGCAACCCATCCAATGCCTTTGGTATACCTGTGCCGAGTCGTTTTTCGCGCCTCAATAGGTAAAAAGGAAATACCTAAATCCTCTGCCTCCAAACGGGTATAAGTCATAATTCGGAAAGAACCAATTTTCATGGCAATGTTACCGTATGGGACATAATTTACTACCAAATTATAATAAATCCGTTCAAAGTTTGAGAAACTTAAAACCCATACACTTCCGGGTGCCCCTCCTTCTGGTCCACGTTGCACAGTTGTACTGCGTTCATGCCTCGTTATGTTGAGCCAAGCATTAGGATTGACACGATCTCCATAAGCACTGTCACCGTGTCCATCCCAGATATCCTCTACATTCAGGCCTTTTCTATTCTGTTGCTTTAACCATAAGCGTAATTGGCGTTCATAAGCCTTGAGGTATAAGCTGTCATCTTTACTGGTTCGTTCATAATATTCCACCGCTTTTTTTACCGCTTTCACATCGTGTTTGAGTCCCTGAACTTGATTCCAAAGCTGACCGAATATGCCAGCATATTCTTTATCGGTCATCTGCTGTTCATCAATGCTCCAACGACCCGTACTTAAAATATCCCAAGACGGGAGTCCAAGCTTAGGATTAATCACCGAAATATCAGAATCGGGATCAAGAAACCAAACCCAAAAATGATCCCGGATTCCATACGTCGCCCCTGAGCCGATGCAAACGGCACCTTGAACCATAGCACCTATCACAGCATCAGCATTTTCGATTAAGAAACGCGCCCTGATTTTTGCTGGAATAGCTGCAAAATAGGCAAATGGATTGCTACTCTCATATTGAGGTTCCGGAATTGATTGAGTTGACCATTTTCCCAAAAAGAGTTCTTTCAAGCGAGCCAGTCGCTTGTCATTAACCCGCCAAACGATCATCTTCTTCTGCACAATGGCTTCGGTTACTTTTTTCAGACGATAGGAAAATTGGGTTACCCCTTCAGGTAATTGATAAGGGAATTTGGTGATAATCTCTCTTTCTGAATTATCACCCATCTTTGTCATACGAACAATACTAAAATACTCACCCGGATTTTCATCAAAATGGAGGTAAGCCGTATAAGTATGCTCATAGATGTATCTCGCAGCTTGTCTCCCTTGCGCTGAATTCGTATTCAGGAACTTTTCCCATTTTTCAATGACTTCAGGATTTTTTGGCGTTTGAAGTTGTTTCATGGCTTTTTCTGAGGGCCCTTTTGCGCCATTTTGCATCCAGGTGTTCAAAGTCGCCATTTCGTTCTGATTCAAAGCCGGTAGAGCGAAAGGCATACCCGCACCCGAAGGCATTCCATTGACAGAAGTCTTCAGAAAATAGTCCCCAATAGTAACCACTTCCCAAGGATTTTTATCCGAACCTTTGAAATGACTTTTAAATTGTTCCGGGGTTGCAGTACATAGAGTCTGATTATTCTCCTTAAAATCATTTTGAAGCTTTTCCAATTGGTTAGTCAGGGGAAAACCGGGTTGATTATATTGGTACCCCCCTGCTATAAACGTCAGGAATAGTGATGAACTCCAATTTTTTGCGCTATTTGCGCTATTAGGTTCCCCATTGTTTGCAACCACTGGGAGAAAATCAAGTTCACGCCACTTTTCGAGTGGATAAACATCGTTCATTTGGGTAATCGGCATACTCTTCATACGTTTCCCATTGTAAATAGGTGTCGCATTATAGCCGCGTCGTACTCCTTGATACGATTGTAGATTGAGCTGGCAAGGTGCTTCATAACAGCCATGGCATGTCACACAGCGTTTTGACAAAATCGGGTGGACTTTGTCAAGATAATGATCGTCATAATCTTTTCCACTATACCAAGCATTGACTGAAAAAGCCGTTTGCTGTTTATCGTTTTCTTCTACTATAGTGTCATTACACCCAGAAAAGAAAAACAGCAATAGTATTACACAAAAATTCCGCATAATGATTCCTAATTAGAGTTGAATGACAGCCATTCCCAACAAATATTTAATCTATTGATTTATAACAATATTTAAAAAATATCGTCGTAAATAGGTAGAGGCTCAACAGTTCTATAGATGTTCATAAAAATAATTTCACTAAAGAGGCGAACATGCAGGAAGGGCCGCATGAAGGGCCGATTTTATTTGTGAAATTATTTTTCTGAAGGCGGCAGCGATAAATCGTGCCATGCACTTTAGCCATCTAGTTGCCCAAGTTGCCCAAAAAAAGGCATGAAACCTATACAAATTATGAACTGGTGAACGGTTTATTGAACAAAACTATATTTCACGCAAAAGTTTTGCGCGCAAAACTTTTGCGTGAAATAGTGAACAGTCACTGTTCACGCCAGTTTTGGGTTTTATTGATATTAACCTCTATATTAAAAACTGACTGGGAGTGGCTGGTTGAAAACTAATCTAAAGTTAACAGGAAAAAGTATAACATAAATAAAAAGTGTTGTTTGCTAATGATAAAAGACTTAATTGTTATTTTCAAAAAGACTCGTCAAATCAACAAATCAATTTTTACCCAATGGAAAATTCCCCGCTATAAGGAAGTTCAAAGAGATAATTTTACCAAATGTCAATTCAAAAAACCCAGTTTCTCAAAAATAATGTTTATTAAAACGTTTGTTCCTTAAATTATTTTAATATATAAGCATATAAGCAAATTATGGAAAAAAAGCTAACTTATTGTTTTTATTATATTTTCAGTTTTAGTGAGGACGTATTTTGGCAAAATGCCCTGCAAAATAACAATCTGCGAAAATAAGGCTTTCTAAATAAAACAGAAATGTTTTTTTGCGCTCAGCATTCCAAGATTGTTTCTCCTTCGGTATTGAATGTGAATAGCCCCAGGTGAAGAAGGATTTGGTACAGGATAAACACCAAAGAACTACAAGGATTTGGTATAAGAAAGGATAAACACCAAAGAACTACAAGGATTTGGTATAAGAAAGGATAAACACCAAAGAACTACAAGGATTTGGTACTCGCTTATCTCAAATCGAAGTAGTTGGTGGTATTGTAGCGATTATAAATCCATGTCGTTATTATGGGTTTATCCTTTGTTATATCAAATCCTTGTAGTTTGTTTTAGTGTTAACTCATGTCGTTATTATGGGTTTATCCTTTGTTATATCAAATCCTTGTAGTTTGTTTTAGTGTTAACTTAACTGTTTTTAACCCAACGTTCACTTTTCAAGTTTTATCAATAACGTTGGTAAAAACAAAAAGTCAGCAATTAAGGCAAAGGCAATTGTCACTGCAACCATGATGCCCATCGTAGAATTGATATGAAAATGAGACAGAGACAAAATCAAAAAGCCTGCAATGAGCACAACCGAAGTAATCCATAATGCCATACCCACGCGTTGAAAAGCATAACGCACCGCATTCTGGGGAGTCAATCCTTTCTCGCGGCGGGCATACAGGTATTTGCTGAGATAGTGAATGGTATCATCAACCACGATACCGATGGTTAGCCCTGCCACCACCGATAATCCCAAACCGACTTGCCCAACCAATATGCCCCATAAACCAAAAGCCATCGCCGTTGGTGCCAGATTAGGAATCAGGCTGATGAGTCCAAATTTCAGGGAACGCAACGCGACGATCAGAATAAGCGATATCAATACGAGCGCAATGGTGGCACCGAACAACATACTCCGAATATTGCGGGAACCAATATGAGCAAACATCATGGCCGTACTGGCCCCCTGCCCTGCTTGCATAGAAGGCAACCCCTTCTCTTTAAGCCATTGCTGGGCGCGTTCATCCAAGGCCAGCATGTCATTACTAGACATTGTTTCCAGTATCGCAGTCAGCCGCGTCGCCGATTTATCGACATTGATTTGGTTATTGATATCCAAACCGTAAGGCAAAGACATTTCATAAAGCAATAAATATTGCGCCGCCAAGTCACGCCGCTCTGGCAGACGATAATAGCTTGGATCATCGCCATGCAGATTTTGATTAAGACGTTTAAAGGTATCCGTGATCGTGCTAACGTGTATCACCTGCGGTTGTTGGCGAAACCATTCCGCAAACTCGGCAACGATTTGCAAAAATTCAGGGGTGTTGATGCCATCCGGTTCGCCAGCACTTACAGAATAATGAATGTCATAAATACCGGTCAGATTTTCCGTTGTAAAATCGGTGGCACGCCGGAAATCAAAACTCTCATCAAAATAGTTCACAAACACATCATTCAATTCATTGCGTGGCAAGAAGGCAATCAACAACACCATCACCCCCCCAACGCCCCACATCAAGCCATGCCGCTTCGCTATGACAAAATCAGCCAGATGCTCCATCGCATGACTGGCTGTCTGCACTTTGCCACCGCGCACCGGCAAAACGGCCATCAGTGCGGGTAAAAAACTGACAGACAAGACAAAGGCAATGATAATACCCATCGCGACAATATTGCCCAAATCATGGAAAGGCGGCACATCGCCAAAATTCATACTTAAAAAGCCAACGGCAGTCGTCAAACTGGTCAAAAAAATGGGCCCCAAATTGACGCGCAGACTTTCTACAATCGCCTCGCGTTTCTCGCGCCCATTGACGCGCATTTCATGCCCGAATGTCACCAAGAAATGGACACTATCAGCAATCGCTAAAGTAAGAATCATAATGGGCGCAGCAGACGAAGGGCCACTCAAAACAATGCCGAATAATCCTGCCAATCCCGTCGCCGCGACGGTAGAAAATGAAATCACCAATAAAGTCGCGAAAGTTCCGGAAAAAGCTTGGAACAACAGCAACCCCAACAAAATGAGAATCGCCGTATACATGATCGGGATAAGGGAAAACATATCACCTTTGAAAGCCTCCGGAAAAGAATTACTCATCATCACAATGCCGGTAAGGTGAACCTCAATATGAGGATAACGGGTGCGTACCTTATTCGCCAAATCACGCGCAAAGGCAACCACTTCCGGTACAGCCGTTTCAAGGTTTTTATCCGGCAATTGAACAGTGACATTAATGCCGGTTACCTGCATAGCAGGTGAAATCAAGCGGTTAATCAATAATGGCTCAGAAAGGGCAATTTCCTTGATCCGCACAATATCCGCCTCAGAAAGCGACATCGCATCAGTGATTAAATCCTCAACAATGAGCTCATCACCATCAGCGTAAGTATGTTGAAAATTGCTGATAGAATCAACGCGGATAGAATAAGGCATTTGCCAAGCTTCATTAGTCAGCCATTCTACTGCACCCAGCGTTTCGTTAGTCAATACCTGCCCATCCTTAGGGGCTAAGACAAACAACACCCCATCATTTTTGGTATAGGTATTTTGTAATTCCTCAAAGGCGACAAGTTGGGGATTATCCGGGCTAAAAAACACCCGATAATCATTATCAAACCGTAAAGGAAATCCAAAGGTAGTCAATGCTACCAATACCAATGTGGCAATAATAATCAAATAACGCCACCGGATGATCCCGTGAGCATAGCGTTCAATCATAGGTTATTTACTCCTGTTATTGATAATTGATTTGTTGAGAGATTGTGTGATTTTAATTGGAAAATTGTTCTTAGTACTGCCAAAGAGGCCACAAAATCAACGAACAGTTTGACATCATTATTCTGAGTGAAAATGTCTTTTGAAATCAGTTTTCCTTGATCTAGAACAACGTTCATGGATGAGCCTGGCTTCTTTCTCTGCCCCATTGTTGTGATTATTGCTTTTTTCTTTCTCGCAATTTCCGCAATCCTGTTTTTCGCATTATCTTGTTTAGTTTTCCAAGTGAATACACTATCAATAAATTTTCCTGTTTCACTTACCCATTCGCTTTGTGCGAATTCAAACAGGGGAAGCAGAATGTCTTCAAGTGTTCCGGGGGAATTTGATTTTGAAAAGACATAAACGCCAACTGTTTTCGCCATACAGCTTGCGGCGAGAGGGTTTTCATCATCAGTTATAAAATCCTCTTCGATAAAAAGCTCATCTCCAATTTGTGAAAATTCATTCTGACACCACGAAAACACATTAGAAGGTGCATTGTGATCTCGATCATACAAAAACAAGTAGCCACACTTATTGACTATTTTCTTCGCATCGCTAGGAAAAACTTTTGCTTGCTTTAATAGCGGCAAGAAATCTTTCAGAAATTTTTTCGGATTCTCCGTTTTGCTTTTTCCCCCTGTATTAAAAAGCAATACCAGCAATTTTAGTTTTTCGTTGTACAATGTTTTATCCGGCAGAAAAAATTTGTGTGCCATATCCAGACTCATATCCTGCGCCGCATGATTTTCCATACTGGTTTTGAACAATTGATTAAACGGCGCAGGATACTCGCTAAATTTCCAACTGATTTGATTGATATCAAAACAATGCTTGAACATCAAACGACAAAAAGCCACATCGTGTGGGCCCTCACAAAATACCAGCAGGGCATTAATATTTTCCATTATTTTGCCCTCCTCAGATCGACATTACCCGCTTCGACAAGTCGTCGAAATGCTTTGCCGGTAAATTCTCTGGCAACAATACGACCTTCATTTTCCACTAAAGCACACACAGACAACTCATTGATTTGTGGCATATTTTTAACGAAAGCATCAATACACTCTTTACTGTGGCTCGTCAAAAATACCTGTGTATTGAACAGTTTAGAGAGTTCATCAATCAATTCCGCAAATTGAGCAATCAATTCCGTATGAATGGCATTTTCAAACTCATCAATCAAAATAATGCCGTTTTGTGCCGATGCAAATAGTAGTGATATGAAAAAAATACGCTGTAATCCTTCACCGTATCCCGTTAAGTCCAATGTTTCTTTAAACAGACGATCAGTCACCAAAAAGCGTTGCCTTTCATCAGCCAGTCGAATATCCTCAATCGTTCCTACCATCTTTTCACGAATGAACGCAATGATTTTAGATAAGCTTTTGGATTGCACACTTTTATAATAGAACACGGCATAGCGGTGTGGTTCATTTAAGAAAAAAGGACTACTAAACACGGACGGACAAAGCATTTTAATGCGATCCGCCTGAGTTTCACGATCCCGCCCTTTAAATATCCGAGTAAGAGATTTGAGTGATGTTGTGGCATAACGTGAAGAAATGTCTACCGATTCCAGATAATGTGATTTGTCGATGCGACTATTTTCTTCTTCATAGTGTTTTATCCGAACATTTGAAGCCGTGTTATCAAATTGCCCACTAATATCAATATCCTGTGGAATCTGCTCAATAAACCATTTTGGATTGATCCGATCTTCAGCCATTTTTCCGCGTCGTCGAATCACTTCAAGCAAACCTCCAAAATCATTCTGATGAGAAAGCAGATAGATGGCTTCAAGTAATGTTGTTTTTCCTGAATTGTTAATGCCCGTAAACAGATTGATGCGAGATAGGTTTGAAATGCTGAAATGCTGCAATCGCTTATAGTTAGAAACCAACAATTCAGAAAAATGGGCCTCAATGTGATCATGAAAAACGGTTTTCTGTTCGACACCGACAAGGCTAGATGCTTTTGCTCTGTTTATAATGCCCAGAAGACGGCCCATAGCGGATTCAATATCAGGCAAAATATCTCCCTGAATCACCATTTCTTCTAATGCGTCAATTTCAGTGCTGATTGATTTTATCGCAGCCTGTTGATGTTCACGAAACTTACTCGCTTTTGGCATTCTTTGCTCCTCGTTTATTGGCGTTAAACCTGACATGTTTTTAAAACCTGTCAGGTTTGTGATTCTATTTATATTTCGACAATAATGTCAACTTAAGGTGAAAGCCTTTTCAATTGCCTTGGCTGTTTGAGTTTAGGTGTAGACTTGATTTTCTATCTAGTTGAATATCATGATCTCCTCATCAAGGAATTGAGCGTTAATTAACCCCTCACAAACCAACCAAGCTGTTTTTTCGCGTAGATTTCCTGATTATAAACTAAGCAATTGATATTCAAAAACTTTAATTGATGTTTCATGGTGTTCTCGAAATCGCTATATGATATTTCAAAACGTTTTAGTGGATTAGGTGATTTATCCTGCTCCAGAAATAAAATCGATGTGATTTTTGGTTGATGACGTGCCAATCTGGCACATTTGGATTTGGTATACAAATAGTTGTAAAAAGGCGCAAGTTCCTCGGTTTGCCAACGACAAGCTGCATACAAACCAGCTAAGGTGTCTCGTACCTTTTGTGTGACTTCAATCAATAATTCACCACTTTTAAGACGTTGTTTATTTTCAATGCGGTATCCTCGAAAGTCTTTTATTTCAATGAAAAACAACCCCTTTTCAGATAATGCCAAAATATCGATGCCCTTACTGCCTTGACATTTATCGACATGATTTCTAAAAAAGTGACTTTCGTCATATTTATTGACTGTCCATGTATCGGGAAAAGTGAAAACCAATTTGCCTTCTGTGATCGTTTCCATTGCACTTACCAAAGAATGATGAGAAGCTCAAAACAGGGTTGATTTCAATCAGGATGATTCGTGGTTTTTAGCGAGAAATGGCTTGATAAACAACATCTTGTTCCCGATCATATTGATCTAATGCGGCTTCAAGTGCAACAATTTTAAACAAATCACCTAACTCATTTCCTTGTACCATTTGGCGTTCTGGGGTATTGGCCAGTAATTCAAAAAAATGTGCTTTGGTTTCACCGGCATCAACACGCAAAGAGATTTCCTTCATGAGAAATAAATCTTGCGTTGCTAGTATCACTTGCACACCCGCTTTGACTAATGCTACCAATGTATCAACTAGCTTGACGCGCAATCTCGCATTTAAGTTGGCCTCTGGCTCATCCCAAAATAGGCTGCTACCCTTTCCCAACCCG
>Ga0233403_10000554_pt1 | contig 17632 bp, 13 predicted proteins | sample Na_oxic_1_MG_FD_179866 | JGI IMG/M metagenome (GOLD analysis project Ga0233403, IMG submission 179866) | Seawater microbial communities from Saanich Inlet, British Columbia, Canada - Na_oxic_1_MG | ecosystem: Environmental > Aquatic > Marine > Inlet | place: Canada: British Columbia | collected...
CAGCGTTTGATTTTTTGTAACTATTTGTTTTATTGAGTATTAAAACTTATCTATCAATGTTGTTACCCATTTTTCCTCTATGCAGGGTAAAGGTTCATTATCCACACGAGCAAAACTAACAAAATTTTAAAAATATCGGAAGTTTGGCAATCACGGAATAAAAACTCGTCCTACCCCTAGATCATTCACCAACTCCAACACGACTTCAGCCAATCGCTCTGCACATTGTTCACGATAAGCTTTGTCGTATGATAGGGGTTGTGGACTGCCAATGGTTAAAAAAGGGGAGTGAGTTCAAAGCGAAGCTTTGTACGAATCCTAACAAAGCTTGTGAGCAAATTTGAGATTGGAGTTCAAAGCGAAGCTTTGTACGAGTCCTAACAAAGTTTGTGAACAAATTTTCTGGTTCCCACGCGCCAACGTCAATGCCATTAACTTATTCGTCATTCCTGCTTCAGGCAGGAATCTAAACACTATAGCCTTCTGGATTCCGGCCTTTGCCGGAATGACCACAACGTCACATCACCTGAAGTTAATGGCATTGACGCGCCAGCGTGGGAACCCATTCTGGACACGCCAGCGTCCCCACGATTTCGTTTATTTGAAATTCGTTTATTTCTTAATTCGTTGTACTCGTTGCACTCAAAAAACGTTCCACCACTTCACGCAATTGCTCATCATCCGGAAATTCTCGCAATGCTTTTCCCCACACTTGTTTTGCCTCTTCTGGTTTGCCGCTTACCCATAATACTTCGCCTAAATGCGCCGCATTTTCGGCAACGGTGGCTGGTGTCACAACAGCGGCTTTAAGTGCTTCGGCTTGGGCTTGGGCTTGACGCAAATAGTTAAGTGATTCTGAGTAGTTACCCAGACGATAGTGTACCCACCCCAGACTGTCTAAAATATCAGGACTATCTGGTTGTAATGCCAACGCTTTTTTAACCCATTGATGGGCTGCTTGATAACGGTGAGTCTGTTTCTTATTCGCCAGCGTGTAACCCAAACTATTCAGAACGTCCACATTTTCCGGGTTGATTTCCAACACGCGCAACAAATCCTGCTCAAATTGTTCAAAGTTATTCAACTTCTCTGCCAACACCGCACGATTTAGCAGCCATTGCGTATTATCGGGATTTTTGTCAAGGAGCTGAGTGTAAACCGCCATCGCTTCTTTATAACGTGCATGTTCCGTCAATAATGTCGCTTCAAACTGCAATAAAAAGCGTTTATCTGCATTGTTGCCCACTGACAGGCTATGCAGATGTTTAATGGCATTGTCCAATTGTCCTTGTTTAGCCAAAATGAGGGCGATTCGTCCTTGTGCGTCTATATATTTGAAACTGCTGTCAATTTTTTGGTACCACGACAGGGCGTTGTCTAGCTGTTGTTCCCTTTCAGCAATGTAACCTAAATAATAATGGGCGGTATTGGTTGATTCCTCAGTTTTGAGCAACGCCAAGAAATAATCCTTAGCCGCTTGGGAATTACCCAGTTGCAAATAGGCTTCGATTAGATTGTAGTAATCAAGCGATAACTCATGTTGGGCTTGGTTATCGTCAGGATTTTGTTGCACTCGTTTTTTGTCAATTGTCAGGGCTTGTTGATAGGCTTTCAACGCGGCAGGTTTTCTATCCTGTCGCATTGCCACCTCACCTAACTTGGTGTAACTGACTGACAAAGAACGTTGTACCTCGATATTTTGGGGATTCTGTTGGGCGAGTTGTTTTAGAATATCATGGCTGATTTGATAAGTTGCCAGTGCCTTACTATTCTTACCCAATTTAAACCAGTTATCTCCCATCAGGAGAAAATTCACCGCTTTTTCTTGCTTTTCCCTTGCTGTATTGGATTCAAAAAAACCACGAATTTCTGCTAACGCCGTTATATTGTCTTCTAAAATGCTGCCCAGAATAGGTGCCGTACCGGGAACATCGGCAAGTTGTTCAATTGCCCTAGAAGTCATGGTATTAATCGCAAATAAGGCGATTTCCCGTTGTTTTAGGGCATCGGCTTTTCGTTGTTCAGCTAACGCTGCGTGTTGTCGAGCTTGCTCCGCATTCTTCTGTGCCTGTTCTTGCGCCCAAAAGCCCCACAGTGCCAGTCCAATTGCCACAACTAACCCAACAACTGCCAACACTGTTTGTTTACGAGAACGTTGCAATTCCCACTGTCTTTTTTGTGTGTATTCTTTTTCTTGATTTTCGCGCTGTTGGGCTTTTTCGCTTTCATCTAAAAAACGAAGCGCAAGTTCAAAATCTTGTCCATAACGATTGGCCCATTGAGAAGTCGGTTTAGCTTTTTTATACCACGCTAAAGCCATTTCTAGCTCTGGAGTATGCCATAAAGCAGCTTTTCCATTTTCCCAGCGGTGTGCCGTATCTTCTAACCGTTGATAAGATTCTGCAAATTTAGCTTCCTCTTCAGCCCAATTTTTTAAACGTTGCCATTGGCGAATCAAGCTTTCATGGCTAATGTCTATAATACTGTCAGGTTCTAACGCCTTGTCTAGCGGGGGCATTAAAAAATTACGTCCAACTTGACGAAAAATATCCACGACAGTAGCCACTTGTTCCCACGGCACGTTAGCCAATGTTGCCACTTTTTCTAATTTCACCGGGCGACGTATGTCTTTCTCACTGAGACTACGAAATAAAATGTCAGCAATGGTTTGTTGTTGGACAGAATCAAGTTCTGCATAAGCTTCATCAGCATGTTTAGATAAGGCTTCTGTTAAACCACCGACTTTTTTATAGTGTTCTAATGTCAGAGTCACTTGATTAGGATTTTCAAAATGAGCCAGTGTCCACATCCTCATCAAGACATGTTGCAACAGCGGCAATTTATCAGACTCACGGCCCACGTCATTCAGCAGACGATTGACTAACTTAGCTTCTACGTCACCACCAAATACGCGCGCCGGCCCTTCAATGGCTTCACGCAATTGATCACGGGTTAGGCGTGGCACAAGAAACAGTCCTTGATTAATCGCTTCTGGCAAACCATAAAATGTGGCACAATCACCAAGAAAACCAGAACGCATGGTGATGATGATATAAATCGCCGAACGCCGACTACTGAGTAATAACCACTCAACAAACATTGCTGCTTCGTTTTTATCACCTTGTTGATAGTAGCGGAAAATTTCTTCAAATTGGTCAACTAATAGCAATAGGCTGGTGTTTTCTGGTAAGGGGGTGTAGTCTAAAATTTCATCCCAATCCAAGGAACCACGCCGTAAATTGGCTTGCAAATAAGCGACGGCTTCTGTCTGGTCTGTAAAAGAAGTGGCTAATACATTGTTTTCCAACAACACTTCAGCCAAACGTGCAAACGGACGGTTGCCAGGGCGCATCTCGGCCACTCGCCAATTTCCCCTAGCTGTGGCAAGAAAGCCGAGTTCTAAACCCGCCAACACCCCGGTGCGTACCAGTGAAGATTTACCACAGCCTGAGGGGCCTACAACCGCCAGAAAATGCTTTTCTCCTAATTGATCTATGAGCTGATCAGCATGTTTGTCACGCCCAAAAAAGATGTCGGTTTCATCACGTTCAAAGGGGCGTAAGCCGGGGTAGGGAAAATCGTTCATGTTTTTATAACCTCTATAAAACGTGGCAAGCAAGTCTCAACTTGTAGCGTAGGACATGCTAATATTTCCGTTTGGGGCAATTTCATGTGCAAAGGTGGCTTGTCAGGTAAGGGCTTATCGCAGATGGCAATAATTTTAAAGGGTCGTTCACGTTTCGCTTGCATACGCCGACAAAACATCAGATATTGACGTACTTTAGCCACAGGAGTCTTGTAATAAGGCACAATGACAGCATCACAGTCCAACAAGTTTTGTTCTAAATCTTCGCGTATCTCAGTCGCTTTGGTTGCAGTAGAAATTTCTAAGGGCAAACTGTAACCAATGCCTTCTTGCTCTAAACTCTCTTTAATTTGAAGAGCAAACTCCATATCTTCGGGGGCAGTATTGATAAATACCCATGTATCTGCCACAACCGTTTTAGGCTTTTCTTTCGATTTAGCTGGTAGTTGCTCAATGATATAACTTTGAAACTCACTCAGTTCTATCGCGGTGCGGCTTTGTAATAAATCATGGTGAGCAGGATCACGTACTGATTGTGAATTTAATTTCGGCTCACGCCATTGTAGAATAGGTAAACCAGCAGCCTTGGCACGTTCATATTGGAATCTGGAAAAATTAGAATTGTCAACTTTATCACTGAGCAGTTGTACAAATAAGCAACATTGGGCTAAGTCTTGATCTAAGAATTCTTGGATATTGGCAACGGAATAAGTTTTATTGGGTAATAACTGTACCCCCTGTTCTTCAAGATAGCATTTGACCGTGTTGCGTTGTTTTTCTAAATCATCAGTGACTTCTGCAAGAAAAACGGTAGTAGGCGATGTATGTTCAAGGCGTGTGGGTGTGAAAAGGGGTAAAGATTGCTCCTGTTTTTTTAACGTTTTGAGCTGATTGACTAACTGATAAGTGAGATCATTTAATTTTTGGTAATATTCAAATTCATCAGGATTGGGCTTGGGTATTGCCAAAGTCTGTGGATTTCCCGCCTTATTCACTGTCCAAAATCTATAAACCCGTAAACCATCTATTTTTTGAGGACGTTGCGGTACAGTACTGCGTTCAACTACAAATACCCGTCCAAAATCTGTACCCACTTTGCTCAAAAAGGTGTCCAACTCATAAAGACACCATTTAGAAGAGAGATAATCAGGAGATAGGAACAACAAAAAAATAGCAGAGTTGTAAAGTTGTTCTATAACAATGGGTGTGACAGGGCTATTGTCATCACGTAATTCATCATCCATCCATAACGAATAGGCATTGGTACGTCCTAATTTTTGAGCTAAAAGGACTCTAAGCCCCTTTATCAGTGTTGTCACCCAACCGTTATTTTCGTTGTCGGCTAGGGGTTCATTGTCCGCTTGGGCATAACTGACAAAGATATCATGTTTGTAATTGGGAACGTAAACTGACATAAAAAACTTTTCAAGATGAAGAAATAGAGATTTTAAATGGAAGTTTTACTTAAATTGCATTTTTGAGTTTCTAATTTTTGGAGTTTGTCTAACTCACAAGTTAATTCAATCGCAAGACAATCAAGTTGACGAGAGTATTCATCATCTGGTTTTGGTATTCCTAAAATAGACGGTTTACCGAAATTATCTTGTTTATAAAATTCGTAACGCTTTGAATTATTAAGTTCTTCGGGGCATTGTTCAACAATATCTCGCTGAATGATAAACACACGTCCGGAATTTTTGCCGACATGCTCTAAAAAACTTTGCAATACAGAAACACACCATTTTGAAGCGGAATAACCGGGAGACAATATCAGTAATAACGTAGCAGAGTTTTGTAACTTTCCGATAGTTTCAGGTGTGACAGAAATATCTCCTAAGTCATTGTCTCTCCAGACTGAGGCTTCTTTAAATGACATTTTAAGTTCAAGCTGATTTATCAATGTCGTCACCCATCCTTCATTCATACCAGGTAAAAGTTCATTATCCACCTGAGCAAAACTCACAAAAAGGTCACACTGATAGTTTGACACATAAGTGTCACCTTCTGACTTATATGCAGGTGACTTAGAAACTTGGTACGCTTGGTTATATACAATTTCCAAATGATCAGCACCACTTGAACTCATTACATCAGGTACAGGATATTCCTTGATCTTCAATTTTTTCTGTAGTTCTTCAGAAAGTTTTTTTCCAGTAAATTGGGTTTGCAAATACTGAAAAATTTCTCCAAGTGTCAATTTTTCTCCCAAATTCTCGATTCCTTTGCTAAGAACGTTTATAAGTTCATCAGTAAAAGCGGTGTACTTTTTCTTAGGAGGAGAAATCGCTGTTTTAGTGGAGGAAGTCGCTGTCATGATGAAAACTTTTTTTCCCTCTATGGATTTTGAATTTTTTATTGCTCCGCCACTAAAGCAACAATCCAAAATAAATATTGTGTTGTTTACCTCTCGAAATTTTTGGTCCATCACTATTTTTTTGATTGTTTCAAAGGCAAGTGCCGTATATTCTGGACAATCACGATCTGTATTTTTTGTGACAAGGTATAATTCATAATCACCGCCAAGAGCACCATGCCCCGCATAATAGATAATAAGCGTATCTAAACCTTTAGAGACTAGGTCAATTAATTTCTTTATTACGTCACACGGAGAGGATTCATCGACAATTTTTTTAATATTATCATCCGGAATGCCCAGAATCTCCTTATCGGCAAATAACTCTTTCAATTTATTAATGTTATTTTTAACTGCAAGGAGCTGTGGCCAAGACTTAAACTCACTCGCCCCCATTAAAATAACTTGAGTTTCATTTGGATTAATGGATAACATCACTTATTGAGTCCTGCACGGGGGTATTAAATTCAACTTTCTCAAATGGAACAAAAACAGGGTGATAAAAATGGAACAAAATCAATCCAAATTTAACACCCTAGGTTCTGCATCCAAAAAAACAGTTAACCGTTTATCGAAATAATAGGTAATAGGCTTTTTGTTCAATTTCTTCAAAGAGTTTAGATATTCAATGAAGTTTGGCAATTGCATTTTTCATACGAGTTTTTAATTTCAAACTTATGAAAAATGAAAAAATTCTACCCATTACCCATTCTTGGCGGACAAACGTTTCAAACTGTCAACTACTTTTGAAGGATGCAGATGCATTGGCGTTTTTCTTTAGCCACTTCTTCAGTTTTTGAATCTCCTCCTCATCAACATCGTCCTTAAACTGGGGCAAAAACTCCAATTCTACATTCGGTGTTCGCGTTTTTTTCCAGCGATGGACAACGTCGATGACTTGTTCAAATGCGGATTTAACATAGGGGGTACTTTTTTCAATGAGAAACAATAATACTTTTTCTGACAGAACCCCCATTTCTTCTGGTAACGGAGTACCAGCCTTTCGGTAAATGCGGGTTTTAGGAATAGGCTCGCGTCTTAACCATTCCTGAAGATCACGCAGGGCAGCTTCCGTTTCATCGGCGTTTTCTCCTTTCAAGTGCAGTTCTAATTCTACGCTCATAAAATATTCACCTCCAATACCTTGATAGTTGTAGTAGTGCGTGTGTTACTGTGTTAATGGTGGACACCTCTGTGCCCACACGAATGGGTTCAATAACTCAATTTCATCAACAATGTCTCACGATAGCTTTGCCAAATCAGGCGTGATGATTCTTCAGGGGTTAATTTGAGCAAGGGTTCAATCACCAGCGACAGTGACTCATCAATGTTGCCAAATCTGAGCCTGAGCAAGTTTTCTACAAAACCGCGCTGTTCTTCTAAACGAATGTTTTGCTGCCGTTGTTCTACAATCTCTGATAAGTTTATAAGCAACTCCTTATCATCTTCTGTTAATCCGTCTTGGGTTTCTAAATATGCCACCTATAAAGCAGATATTCTACATGGTTGCGTAAAGCATTGCTTTTTGGGAAAGCGAGCATTTCCTTAATCGCTTGCCGTTGCGTGGTTCCATTTCCAAATAGCCTCAATAACAGGGTTTCTGGTGTGAGCGGTAAACGGTTAATCGCAACTATTACGGTTCTAAATCTATCCGCACAAAAGTAAACACCTTCACACCAGTTTGGCAAATCAACTTTCGCACCGTCCCATTCGGCTGGGCACACTTTTGTGGAAAGAAAACTTCGATAATCGTTATATCCAATTTTGTGGCAGTTGAGAAAGTATATCTTCGGCTATTTTCTTAAAAAAAGCACGAATCGTGGTAAAAAACTCAGCCGGTTTACCCTCTTTATCAAAAAGAAACTGTTTTGCGAGTTCTATTTGTGATTGCTTGATTTGTTCGTCTGAAGCATTATCGCCTAAACTATGCAATGCTTTTTCAGAGGCTTCTTTTAATTTACTTATGACTTCTCGCCGTGCATCAATAAGGCGATCACAGTTTAAATTTAACGCATTGAGAGTATTTTTGGCTCTGTCTGTCATCTCATTTTCACGGATTTGTTTTCTGTTTTCAGACAGTTCGCCGGCATGTTCTCCATTAATTGTTACTCTAAAAACAGCAGGACTTTCAGGTATATCGCTTGGTTTCAAAATATTAATCACTTCATAGTTGTTATGTAGTCCTTTTAAAATACACAAATCAGGTACTTTCTCACTTTTAGGTGCATCACAGCTTTCATTTCCCTTATCTGCCCAATAAAACTTAGATTTATTCGGCATCATGACAACATAATTTTTTTGTGTACCTCCCTGACAAGCACCCAATAAATTCATGCTCTCTAATGTCCAATTAAAACTGCCGTTTTTGTCAAAAGATTTAGGACAAAAATGTTCTATTCTGGGCGGATAATTTTTATATTCTGTTAAATCAGTTTCGCAATAAGCACATAAAGCATGCTGTATCTCAACTAACGCTTCTCGAAGTTCTTCATAAGCGGTTTCGCCCTGAGCATTTTTATAAGCTTGATAGTTCCTGAATTCATCCCAATTTCGTTCATGAGGATACTGACGAAAAAACGCTTCAAGCCCATCAGGGCGTTGTTGTAATGGTTTAACTTTCTTCATGACCATTTTTACCGCTGATCACCTGACGACGACGAATTTCCATCTTGGCACTGACTAACTCAGGTTCATCCGGAGACAATTCATATAAACGTTTTTTGATTTTCTTGGCCATTTCACTATCCCACTCGTCTTCTTCAATCAATTCATAGTAGCGATTCAATAATTTGGTAAACGTGTTATGACGGGGGCGCTCACTGCCTTCCATCACGCGCTCCAACACCCGACCACTTTTAGCACCGTAAGTGTAAGAACTCACCGGTTGAGCCCGAATCGTGCCATCAATACGAAACAAGCGAACAACATTTTCTGGTTTGACAGAAGTCACCAATTCGTCACTGTGAGTCGTCACAATAAACTGAGTATTGGGAAACACCTTCAGTAAGGAAGCGATAGGTTGTTCATCAGACATCTCAATGCCCGGTTCATCAACGGCCACTATTTGTTGTTGCCAATTAGGATGCAAATGCAAGTCTACTTCGTCAATTAACACAATGGCTTTCGTTTCCAAAATGTTTTCTTTTAAATGAGGGTTCGCGACAGCCATACGGCGTGCCAAATCAGCGACTAGTGCCCAAGTTGTTCGATAACCATCGCTCAATTGTTCGAGTAGCAAAGTTTCTGTTGGCTCTTGCTGATACTTAAAATCGACTAAAAGCCGAGTGGGTTTAGGAATCGTGCGTAAATTGGTACATCCCGGCAACAACAGTTCATGTGCCTCTCGAACCGTTTGAAGGACTGGGGAACGGTATTTGTTATCATATTCAAGTCTATTCCGGCGTTCAATATCTTCTTCTTCAGCAAACCAGTCTTTTACCTCATTAAAACGAGAAATGCCAGTCAATGAATTATTGAGTGCATAAAAACGCCCATGGTTTTTTTTACGATGCTTAGTTTCGGAGGATAAAATGGCTCTGTTAGTACCATAATAAGCCACTATCGGTAGTTCACTGTGTGTACCTGAGTAAATTTTACTCAGAAAATCGTGAAGCTGTTTATATCCGGTTGCTTTTGGAATTTCTGAGTTTTTTTTTCTTAGAGAATTATATTTTGAGACATCCCATAAAATACCGTCTAGTGTTTCAAGCGTTATTCTCATGTAAGGTGCTTGTTCCGACTGACTCATTAACGATTCTGATAAGGAAAAATTGTCACTCCGTGTTGGGGTGTATTGATGAATATCATCATCACTCGCTCCTTTTCCTTTCACGCTAAAATAGCTGGGTATTATACCCAATCCGGTTGCTAAAGCATCCAAAATCGTGGTTTTTCCGTTGGCATTATCTCCAACTAAAATGGTTAATCTGGAATGTAGCGGCAAAAACATCTTTTCTCTAATACCTCTAAAATTCTCAATTTTGACATATTTCAATTTCATATCAGAATTTCCTTCGATGTAGTGTGAACGGTACTGGGATCATTGAGTGGGAAAGCTTCAATTTCAAGGGCAACCTAAAATGATTTAATAACTCACTCCGGGTGATATGTTTTTAGGAGTCGGCCAACTTTAGTTTGGGCAAGCGAGCCAAACTAAAGTTTGGACTCCATCACCCACTTTGAACTGTGGTGTGGTGCAGTGTTGATGGTGGGCACAGACGTGCCCACGCAAATTGGCTAAAAGCGATACCTTAATGATGCTTTAATGGAGAATAGCGTTTCTGTCACATCATAAGAATCTAAGTTAATAATTTCATGTGTTCTGTTATCACTAAACAGATCATCACGAAAAGTACCATCTGTGGCTTCAAAGTCGTATTTAAATCTACTCAATGAAATACCATAAGAAAGTTTTTTGTTAATCTGTTGATGCCAACTAATACCCAACTTCAAACCTACCGTGTCGGATGACACATGTTCGGTTCGTTGACGGTTTTTGAGTGTAAACTTCTGACTATCACCCTCAGAATGAAAGCGGCTCGTTTCTATTTCACCATCTAGGTATGCATAAGCAACACTGACACCAAGCACACCACTTCTTGCTATGCGCCAACCATAAGCACCACCAATAAATGGCCCGGTTGCGCTAAACTCATTATCTTTCGACGCAAAACCCACCTTTCCATCTTCATCATCTCGTTCATCATCAGTCCAGTTGTAACTGGTTTTGCTACCGTTGTAGCCGGCAAAAAGCTTAAAGTCTTTTGTCACGGCATAACCCAGTGCTATCGCATAGTCGCTACGCCTAAGCGCGGTGTCTCTCGTGTAAAATACCGTTCTATCCCGTGCAGTAGCAAACGTGCCGTCTTCAACAACATCTTCGGTTTTTGTTGTTTGGAAATGAGCGTCAACAAAAAACGTGTTGTCATAAGCGAGTGTTGCCCCCACCCCACCAACCAACAGGTTCTCACTGTAGTTACGTGGGTCATCAATTTCAGAAATCCGACTTCCCGCCCCAAGCTGATACTTATAGTGCATCATGCCACCCGTCACTTTTGGCAGAAAAACAATTTTTTCTGCCGCCCCGGCAAGCGTTGATATGAAAAGCGATGTGATTACGATAACTAGCAGAAATATATTTTTCAGCAACTGTGTGACAGAGTCGATAGGTGGTGTTTGAAAAACGGCCTTTATGCGCTTTTGAAAATTACCCATAAAATAGGGTTTGTCACTTTTGCCCGGTTGTTGAGCCTCGCAGGCTTCAACATTGACGAAGTGAGTCAATTGAAAGAAGGAAAAATTCATAACTTGTCAGCCACCAAATAACACAATTCTCAGATTTGCTCAGGTTTAATAATTGTGTGAGTTTTAATCTGCCCCCCCTCATAACACCAAATCTCATAAGGGGTTTCAACATCGCCATTGTCATCAAAATCAACGTCACCGGAAGCACCCACGTAGTCAATTTCTTGTCCGGAATCCAATAGTTTCAAGGCTTGCTTCAATTCTGTTGGCCCCGCCGTGACTTTTTCACCCGGTGGCCCAGCCACGCTACGCAAATGATCGCGGATAGTTATAGGGGTAACTCCTTCACCTTTACTCTTGGCTTCGTAAGCAGCCAGCCCAGCAATGATGACTGCGTCATAAGTATTGGGCAAATAGGTTGCCGTTGATTCGCCAAACTCAGCATTGTAACTTGCCGTAAAAGTATTTAGGGACTCCGTATTTTGTGGTGCAATTGGGAAAGTCCCACACATACCCTCTAGTGCTATCTGGACATTGATTTCCCCCTCTTTATTCTTAAAAATAGTGTCTGTTCTGTTGCTGTCCACAAAGAGGAATTGACTGAAAAACCCACCTTCAAGGGCCTGTGTTATGTAAACATCTGAATCTTGTGACAAACTTATCGCAACCAGTGCTTGAGGATTCCCTGTGTTAGCCAGTGTCTCTAACTCGGTTTCAAAGCTACGCGGTTCGTCAAAATCTCTAGCAGAGGAAATTTCATGTGATAGTACATGCGTTATGGTACCGCCAAGGTTCTGAAATTCCTCCGCAAAAATTCTATACAGCCCCTCGCCAGAGTAGTCTTCACCGTAGAGTACCGCCACACGTTCAAACGGGTTTGGTAATACCCAAAACTGGTTTCGTGCTAACTGAGCCAAAATACGTCCTTGCGATTTATCAGAAGGGGCTGTGCGAAACAAAAAATCATCATCCCTTAGAGTAGTCATTTTCGTGGCTGTCGAGGCGTATGAGATTTGTGGTATTTTACCAGGAATAGAAATCCATTCAGCAATTTCTATCGTTACGCCGCTGGACGCGGCACCGATAAGCACTTGTGCGTTCCAATTATCAACCAGTCTACGTGCGGCTTCGACACCGGCAATGCGATCCGATTTGCTATCCTCGATACCAGTCTGAACCGTATAGCCAGCCTCGCTTAAATGTTGAGCCGCCAACAGTGCCGCATGATGACGTGGTTTCCCATTGTCAGACATTGATAACGGAAAAATAAACCCAATTTTGACTGTAGATGGCTCATCATCATTGTCATCACAGCCACTTACAATCACAACAGTAAACAGTAGCAAAACAATATACAATATTTTACGCATTTATTTTTTCTCCACTTTTGACTAGTCTATTGTTGGAGTGGATATTTTTCATAAAGTTGTGGGTAATGTTTTCGTTGTAATAATAACAATTTGAGTATTTGTGCCAGACAAAATATTCTGGCATTTTACCAAGGATTTATGGGCCAAATTTCTTCATCAAGTATAGCTTTCACCGTTTCGTCCTTGTTTAGTATAAACTCTTTGGTAAACGGAATATACGCCTCTTTTTGAACTTGTACAGTATACTTTTGTCCCAAAGACAGTTCTATCTTTTTCCCCCCATTAGGGATAAAATTATAATTCGTCCCATTAATCAATAGCGTGGCACCCGCCACATTGGAACGCACGGTCAGCGTCGCTGTTTTCAGTTGATAAAGCGGCTGCCGAGGCGGAGGATTAAACTTAGTGCTTGAACCCAAATCATTAAAATCATTAAATTTAAAGGTATCATCCAGTGAAGTTGTATACCAAGGTTTTTGCCTCCCTCGAGTTTCCCATTTGACTGCTGTTCGTACTTCTTTTAACATTAATTCAATGTCCGAATTAGAAGACTTAATAAAATGCAACAAGTGCTTGGTGTAAAAACTGTGGTGTTGTTCTCGACTTATCACGGACGGACACACTTTACCCGGGCTGGTAGCGTAAGCCATCACCATATTTTCCACCCCAGCTACTGCTGTCAATCCTTTTTCGAGTTTTTTTGAAAAACTAAACGGACTTGCTCTACACGCATCTAAGATAACAATATTCGCACCACTGTTGGCATCTTCCATAAACGACAACACATAGTCCAGATTCACTGCCTTAGATCGAAGATGGCGAGCCTTCTTAATAGCTGATATCGTATTGTAGGGAATCAAGTAATTTTCACTATTATATTGCACCGCGTACCCTGAATAATAAAAAAGTCCCACCACGCCGCTGTGTAGTTTTTCTCCAAAGGCTGCCATGGTCTCTTCCATTGTGAAAAAATCAACATCAGTTTTAACCGTCACCTCAAAACCCACTTTACGTAACACGGCCGCCATGTCATAGGCATCATTGACGGGAGTTGTTAAGGGGGCGTTTTGGTAAGCCCCATTACCAATGACTAAAGCAACTCGCAGCGGTTCAGCATAAACCACCGTAACAGACAGGTTTGTTAGCACAAGACCAAGCAATAACACGAACAGAACAGTAAAAATAGCAATTTTCATTAGGCAATTCTCATTATATACAATTACTGTTGCTTTAACAGAAATAGCGATTTATCAAACAACACAATAACCATACATCCAGCTCATTAGATTTTTTCGGACCAAACCACCTTCTGCCATTATCAGGGTTAAACTAATATATTTACACTCATGCTCGGACAAATTTAGTACAACGGATACCCGAAAAAAACGGATAAGGCTTTTCAAGCAGCCTGTCTTTGTTCTCGTTTTGCTTTCACTAATTTGCTTAAAGCGAAGTATAGCGTTTTCCAAGTGTCGCTGTGAGGAAGAGTCGGGTAGCCTTTTTATCCGTTTATTTCGCGTATCCGTTGTACTGTTCATGGCGTGGAAATGCACCCCTCATACTCAGCACCTGCATAAATTGTGCTTTTGTTATTCTGAACCAACTTGAAGAATCTTATTGAGATTTTTTGCGTCGCTCAAAATGACAAAAGATTATGACCGTGTTCAGTGTAGCAATAGGTGAGTGCTAAGGTATTGCAAACGTAAAATATCCGTCAAACAAAGCCGCATACCAAGGTGTCTGTTTTCCACTTGTGTCATTTTTAACCGCCACTCGTACCTTTTTGAGCATTAACTCAATGGGCAAGTCCCGCTCCATATACTGCAACAAATGCTTCGTGTAAGGACTGTTACGTTCTTTACTCGTCAAAGCCGCCTTGTTGGGGGAAGTGGCGTACGCAATCAACATGCCTTCTGCACTACCGATAGGTGCTAACCCAGTCATTCTGTCACCTTTTGTGAAACCTTCAAACGGATTGTCTCGGCAGGCATCAAGGAAAACCAAATTTAGCTGATTTTTCGCCTGTTCCATCATTGACAACACCCCTTTAACACTCACGGCATCCGTGTTAAGATCACTCGGTTTATCAACAGCCAACATTGCCCCGATTGGAATCATGTAGTTTTTGCCTTCGTACTGTACTCCATGCCCAGAGTAGTACAAAAGGCCCACTCTGTCACCGTCTAGTTCGCGCCCAAATTGCTGAATAGCCTTATTCATCGTGGCTTGATCAGCGTTGAGTACTTGTGTAACCCCAAAGCCCAACTTATTTAAAGTGTCAGACATGTCTTGAGCATCATAAATGGGGTTGGATAACGCTTGATTTTTGTAATCCCCGTTACCAATCACTAAAGCCACTCGCTTGGAATTTTTTCTGGCCGGTAATTCTTTCAGAAAATTCACAAATGTTGTGGAATTATCCACAGTGTCTTGGCTGTTTCCCCCTGTGCCCACTCCTTTCCTTGAAGTGTCGCTCCCGTTTGGCTCTCGTAAAGTCTCACATCCTGACAAGTTCAGGAATAGAAACAATAAGCCAGCCAGAAATACAACAGATTTTTTCATAATACACCTCCTAAGTCACTGTAAAATAAAATAAACAAGGAACTAACGTCAGTTATGTTAAGGATAAGAAATAACGGTAGAAATATCTTCTGTTGAAATAAAAAATTCAAAGTTTCCCTCGATTGAAGCGGCATACCATGGAATTTGCTGCCCATTGGTTTTCTTCTTAACGGCTGCTCGTACCTTTTTCAACACAAACTCGATAGGCAAAGGTTGTTTGATAAACTGCAACAGTTGTTCTGTGTAATGACTGTTATGTCCTTGGCTACTCAAAACCCCTTTTTCCGGTGACGCAGCATAGGCAATCAACATTCTTTCTGCGTCGGATGTAAATGCTACCCCGGATGTCCACCCACTGGCAATACTTTTCTTGAAGTTTTTAAAAGGATTATCTCGGTACGCATCCAAGAAAACAATATTCAATTTATTCTTTGCCTGTTCCATAACCGCTATCACATTTTCTATTTTTACGACTTGGGCTTTAAATGCTTGAATGGCTGATTTTTTTGACTTATCAATAGTGGCAATGGTTTCCATCGCGCCAACGGGAATTATGTAGTTCTCATTTTTATACTGAACCGCATGTCCAGAATAGTAAAAAATACCCGCTCCGTTTTTACGCAATTTCTGCTGAAATGTGTTAATAGCCTTTTCAATAGAAGTTTTATTAACATTAACGACAAGCGTCACTTGAAAACCGACCTCACGCAATATAGCCGCCATGTCATGGGCATCGTTAGCCGGATTCGTCAGAGGCTCAATTTTATAGGCCCCATTGCCAATCACCAAAGCCACTTTTTTGTTGTTCTTAGGGTTTCCCGTTGAGGGTTCGCCAACGATATTACCATTATTATTTAATGTACATCCTGACATGTTCAGAAATATAAACAATAATCCACCCAAAAATACAACCGATATTTTCATCATCTATTTTATAACTCATTGTAAACGGTGCACAAAGGTGATGGAGTCCAAACTAAAGTTTGGACTCCTAAAAACATCTTACCCGCGTTTGAGGACTACCAATCATCCGCAATTTGAAACTTGCCTGCCGTCGTCCGTTTTTTAATGCCGATCACTATAGCCCGATAACGCCCGGGTGTCAACATCCGCTTTTTAAATTGTACTAGGTTGATTTAAAAACGATTTTTGGTTTTTTTTCGTTTGGACTCCTAAAAACATTAATGTACTGAACTGTCAACGTACTTATCTGAAAAAATGAAGAAGTATAATTAATATCAGCGACGTTTTCAATGTAAATCTGTAATAGGTAATGAGTTTAGGGCAATCGCACGCTGTTAAAAATCAATGAGTTACAATTAATATCAAACTTATTGATGCAATTGCGTTGGGTAATGGGTACTGAGCAGTTTTCAGTTTTCAGTCATAAAGCATGAGTAAGGGACTTCCAAAAAAATAACTTTCAAAGGAGCCTCTTGCAAAACTATTTTTGAAAGTTTCCCCAGGTTTCACCTGGGGCTATTCAAATTCAACCCCTATCGGGGTTGTCCCAGGTTTCACCTGGGGTGAAAGCAAGAGGCGAGTGGGGTTATTCTTTTAACAATATCAACCCCGTAGGGGTTGAACGTGAATAGCCCCAGGTGAAACCTGGGGTTTTGCAAGAGCCTCAAAGTTAAAGTTTTTGTGCATAAAAAATTTGGCGGCAAAGCAAAAATCTCAAAAGTTTGTCAAAAAACCTCTAAGGTTTAACAGATATGGGTATATTATTTATTGTGACTTCCCTAATGACATACTGAACTGCCAACATAGTTAGTGCCTGAACGAAAAACCTTTGCCATCGTGTCATTTCGACGATAGGAGAAATATTAACACGTTGATAACCAAAAAATTTATCGCTCCGCTCGAAATGACACAGAGTTTTTTCGTTCAAGCATTAATTATACTGAAAAATAAATGGCACCCTTCAAAAATATCGGGGGCTTTCATAAAGGATTGCCCCTACATGTCCATTATATATTGTAGGGGCAATCCCTTGTGGTTGCCCTTTTCAGGGTAAATGAAGGAGCACCAAATTATATTAATATTAGCTACTGCTCAAATGTTAATTGGTAATAGGAACTACGCAAAAACTTTTGCTCCGCAAAAACGTTTGCGTAGATTGGGTAATGAGTAATGGATAATGATATAGTGACATTCCTATAAAAATGTTCCCAAAAAATATTTTATTTTTAACCGTCCTTTTACTTTCAAAATGGGACAAAAATATAGGAATGTTACTATTAAGTGGCCGGGTTGTCGTCCATTTAACCAAGTCTTATTTTCAATTTTCAATTGGTGATTAAGTACCCGTTCATATATTTTTCAAAAATAAAGCGAATAAAAACAATCGTTTATGTAGTCAAAATCTCTGAAAACTTGTGGACGGGTACTTATATGAAGTGGCCGGGTTGTCGTCCATTTAACCAAGTCTTCTTTTCAATTTTCAATTGGTGATTATATGAAGTGGCCGGGTTGTCGTCCATTTAACCAAGTCTTCTTTTCAATTTTCAATTGGTG
>Ga0233403_10000555_pt1 | contig 17629 bp, 10 predicted proteins | sample Na_oxic_1_MG_FD_179866 | JGI IMG/M metagenome (GOLD analysis project Ga0233403, IMG submission 179866) | Seawater microbial communities from Saanich Inlet, British Columbia, Canada - Na_oxic_1_MG | ecosystem: Environmental > Aquatic > Marine > Inlet | place: Canada: British Columbia | collected...
CACCGTTTCAATCACACCTTGTTGCGTTTCTAAATCCTTGTTTTCATACTCACTTTGAATGACACAGGAAATAAAAAACGGATCCGACAAACATAATTCATTAATTTGGAAAGCCGTTTCATTCGTAATCGGCTCTTGATAAAACGTCGCATATTGATAAACCGCTTCCAAACCTTCATCAAAGCTTAAATAAGGAGACATGCGTATCGGCTTAAGTCGCCCCGCTTCCAAATATTGGTTAATCACCCGAAGCAACCAGGCAACATAAGAACCCGTCACTAGCATAGGCGCTATTTTGGATTCAGAGTAATAATGAAAACTACCCGCGAGTGTTTCATCTGGATTACCCTCGCATTTTTCATCTCGATAAATAAAACGGGTAATGTTCTGAAATTCATCTAAAATCACCAAAAAACGTCGATCATACATATCTGCAAAGCGATGAGGTGCAGCAGAAGCGGTTTCCCACATTAAATCATGGCTACCCCCTTTGGCCCTATGTTGAAGCAATAAATTAATATCCCTCACAAAGGGTTTAATTGAATGAGCTAATCCATATTCCTTGATTTCATCCAAAGACAAAGGCGTATTAACCAACTTCTCATCTCGTTCTAGGAAAGCAATATATTGCGAAGCAAAAGCACAGTAATACTTAATAGCCAAATCGGGATACCAAACTTTATTTTCACCCATATCAAAATAAAAAGGGATTACCATCCCGTTTTCACTCCACAATTGGTTAAAAAGACGTTGTACAAACGTGGTTTTACCACTTTTACGACGCGCCAAAATGACTCTGGATTTGGACAATTTCTTCGGAATATTGGCAAGCCATTTACCAAAATTTTGAAATTCTTTTTGCCGCCCGACTAATAAATCCGGTTGTCCTATTTTTTCAGTTAACGGATATTGCATTGGATACCTCTTTGTTTGTTATACTTGGCACTGTCATAAATTGCGCTTTTTTTTAACTTAACAGCCAACAGCTAAAGCAGTTGTCTGAAAGCTCAAGTCACCTAAAGGTGACTAACTAAACACGAAAATTATAACGGTGGACAGTATATACTACGCAAATCATAATTTTTGCTATTGCTATAGTCTTTCATATCATTACGACAGCAAGTATACTATATTTATCATACAATAAGTATGGTAATACAAAACGCAAGCCCAAAAATTTATGAAAATCTGTCGTGAGAAGTAAGATGTTGAACAGGCCATTAAGATTAAATCAGCGTCAATCATGACAATCAGTATGTTTTGCTCCAGTTTTTGCGCGCAAAAACTGTATTTAGCTTCGCTAAATGTGACATATCAGCGTTCTATCACGTTTTGAGATTTGTTCAAACCATCGTTCTTTCTGTAAAATATCAAAAAGGCCTTAAGCCGTCAATGGGTTTAATGTGAATAGCCAGGGCCCCGTCAAAGTTGAGATTAACTGTTTGATTATTTTAGTTTTTTTATCACAATAGACGATGCTAGAAAGCAAAAATTATAAGTGACTGTTTTTGTTATATATTTTTAAAAAATTCTATTATATCATTTTTAAATCAATAACTTATATCGGACTTTGACGGGGCCCTGTGTGAATAGCTTACCACCTATCAGTTTTCAAATTCTGGGTAAAAAACACACACATTTATAAATAATTTTATCACAATATCATTAAAAATCATAGAGTTATCCTCTGTGGCACTCTGTGGTACTCTGTGTTCTCTGTGTTGAAAATTTTTTTTGACAAACTGATAGGTGTTTAAATGTGAATAGCCTACCATTTCAACACAGAGATAACGAAGTTTTCAGAGTGCCACAGAGAATAATTCACCATCAACATAAAGGAATCTATTTAAACGATGCCACGTCATTTACCGGAACCTCAAATTCGTCGTCAGAAAACCGTTCCTACCGCGCTGCGTATTGCGGTGATTGTGCGTACTAAGGATCGGCCTCACCTGCTCGCCCGTAGTTTACAAAGTTTGCTTGAACAAGATCGACGGCCTAATGAAGTTATTGTCGTCAATGATGGTGGAGTGGCTATTGATGATGTCGTGAACGGGTTTTCAGAATTGCTGATTCACCTGATCAATAATGCCACGAATCAAGGCAGGGCGCGGGCCGGTAATCAAGGCGTACAAGCCAGTCAATGCGATGTCATTGCTTTTTTGGATGATGATGATCGCTTCTTGCCCGATCATCTGCAACGTTTAGAAAAAGCCATGTTGGCTTTTGATGCCAAAGTCGCCTATTCGGGTTGTCGTTTGCTCAAAAGAGATACCTTGGGCGATAAAGTCATCTTGCAAGAAAAGGCAATCGGTCAATTTAATTACCCTTATGATGCTGAACGGTTGCGCTATGAAAACTATATCCCATTGATTAACGTATTGATTAATAAGGCTTTATGGATAGAAGTCGGCGGTTTTGATGAATCGTTTGATATGTTTGAAGATTGGGATGTCTTACTGCGCTTATCCCTACATACTTCGTTTTATCACGTTAATTCCATCACGACGGATTATGCGATTTGGGGCAATACCCAGATTACGCAAAGCCCTGATCAACAACGTTGGCGAGAGGTTTATCGGCAGTTTTTAGAAAAACACTTGATGCCGTTGCCGGCAGCTAAGCAATTGCAATACTTGGCAGAATATTGGCGCGTGAGTCAAGAGCGTCGTGGTATCATGCAAGATACGACGGTGGAAAAACAGGATTTACAATTGCAAGTGATCCAAAGTACGCAAACTGTGGAAGAATTGCGCCGAAATCTTCAACAATTACAACAAGAAAAGACGCAATTACAGTCGGATTGGGGCAGCAAGTATGATCAATTACAATCAGAACATCGTGAATCACAATCGGATTGGAAACGTAAGCATGAGCAGTTGCAAACGGAACATAACCAATCACAAGCCGATTGGCGTAGCCAGTATGAGCAGTTGCAAGCGGCACATAACCAATCACAAAAAGATTGGCGCAGCAAGTATGAACAGTTGCAAGCAGACAAGGCTAAACAATTAGAGCAGTTGCAATCCGATTGGACGCGCAAACATGAGCAATTGCAGTCGGAACATACTCAATCACAGTCTGATTGGAGTCGCAAGTATGAGCAGTTGCAGTCGGAACAGAATCAATCACAGTCTGATTGGAGTCGCAAGTATGAGCAGTTGCAGTCGGAACACGCTAAACAGCTCACGCAGTTACAGTCGGATTGGACAAGCAAGTATGAACGTTTGCAATCAGATTATACGCGCTTACAGTCTGATTGGATGGCGAAATATGAACTGTTGCAATCTGAAGAGGCCGAACAGCGGGCCCAGTTGCACTCTGAATGGAAAGAGAAATCTCAGCAGTTGCAATCCGATAGTGCGGATCAATATGATCAATTGCAATCTGCCTATACGCAACAAGAAAAGCATTTCAAGCAGCAACAGGCCGAGATGCTAGAAGTCATGGATGAACGGCAAACTCGTTTGGAGGAACAGGATAAACGTTATCTTGAATTGTTGGCCGAAGCGCAACAAGAACAACAGCAGTGCTTATCGCTCCAACAAAGTCTGCATGAAGTCAGTCAGCAAGTCGCTGTCGGCCTGACACCGGCCGCCCTTGAGAAAATTTTCTTGTCAAAACCGGTACCCAATTACGCATTAGCCAGCGTATCGGGTAACGTGATCGATGATTATCAACGTCTCCTAGATTGGATTCGCGGGAAAACAGCACAATTAGAGGCCTTAGAACAACAGTTAGTGGCGAAAATTGAACCGATACAAACTGAGTCTGATAATGTGCAGACTCAATTGCGTACCCAATTAACGGATTTGATTCAGCTGATTTTGGCTTCGCGCTGGCCCCAAGTACGCCGTTATGCTGCGCTTGTACAAGAAATTGAAAAACAAGTCGAGCATTTGTTTTCACAAACGGAACAGTATTGGTCTACCGCCAACACAGCCATTAGCCCGCAACTCGGATTAAATCTGCTGCAAAAACATGAGGTTAGCCATATTTCAGAACTGCCGCCAGCACGTCCGTTGTCAACGGTGTCTCCCACATTTAAGAGCATTGCCGGCACACCTGAAAAGCAAAGCGTGATGGAAGGCGTGAACGAATTAGGCCGAGTACCTGTCATATTGACGACGAATGTCGTTGTCGCGTTTACCATCCATTGTACTTTAGATGACTTCTTTGAACTGGATATCTTATTAGGCACCTGTTTACGCATTAATACGTGTCAAGTGCGCGTCATCATCCGTGATTTTGAAACGAAAACACCGCTGCGCGTTATTGACATAGAAGGGGTAGACGTTTTTGATAACTATTTTTATCCCATTCGCTTTGAAGCGATAGCGGATTCCAAAGACAAAACGTATCAAGTCGAAATCGACTCACCCGATGCCACCGATCATTCCAGTATTGCAGTGTGGTGTCATCCTAAACAACCCGATGTTGAGCAAGCGCAATCCTTACCCGAACCCGTTTCACCGCAAAGCTTGCCGACTTGGATACAAGACAGTTTGTTAGCTCTTCCCGTGCCCGCACGATTAAGTGCCGAATCGGCTGAGCATGGCTTCGTCGTGTGTGGGATAAGCGAATCAACACCGCTATTGAACGTGCAAGTGTTTTTCAGGGCACTCGAAACGGCCTTAAAACAGGCCGATATCACTGGACAAGTGGTGCTATCTGGACAATTCAATCCCGATTTACAAGCCTATTGTGAACAACATCACCTTACCACCTTAGACAGTACAGCAGAGCATGTTGATTTACCGCTCATACTGGAATGGGGGCAAAAAGCGAAACAGCTTGAATCGCTTGAATCGCTTGAATCTATATGGTGTTGTGAACTGACAGCCATACCACAAGCTGATATCGTGGAACGGGCAATAGAGATGTTGAGTGATTGCCCCGATGCGGGCTTGTTAATGCCTTTAGAAAAACACAGCGATGGCAGAATCCGGGCCGGTTATGCCCTATTAATGCGTGATGGTTTATTGCATACCCACTTAGCCGGGCAACCTGCTGATCATCCTTATTATGGATATCGGCGCACCATTCTTGCCGCGAGTAGTCAATTAGTCTTGCTCAAACAGGCCACTTTATCTCAGATTGATATCGATGCTGTGCGTGCTTACCTCACGCCCATGTACCAAGTGACAGAACTGATTTGGCAAATGAAAACGCAATCCTATCAGGCCGTTTATGAAGCCGCATTCTGTTATGAACAGGATCAACCTTATCCGGCCTTTACGGATTCAGATTACAACCAAGACAGTGAATACTTTTATCACCGTTTTCAGTCGCAGCTACCGACACACACGTCTCCATTTATGCCGCTAGGCTATCAATTAAACCCAGAACAGCAACCCAGCGTATTAGTGATTGATGCCACCTTGCCCATGTTTGATGAAGACTCCGGCTCCTTGCGTTTGTACACCTTATTAAAAATCTGGGCCAATTTGGGATATCGCATCACCTTTATCCCAGATAACTTGGACAGTCAGTTTAAATACCGTCACGCACTAGAAGCCTTAGGTATCGAAGTTTTTCATGGCAACTATAACCTGCGCGACGCGATGGCTTCGCGGCAATTTGATTTTGCATTTATCTGTCGAGTAGACATGGGGCATCGTTATATTCCCTTCCTGCGTTTATTATCACCCAAAACGGTGATTTTTTATGACACGGTAGACATTCACTACATTCGCGAACAACGTCAAGCCGAGATCGAAAACGATCCCAAACTGGCCGAAAACGCACAAGCCACTAAACGTAAAGAATTATCCAATTGCTTATTAGCCGATAGCGTGATCACGGTGACAGAAGATGACGCGAAACACTTACAAGAAGCCTTGCCGCAATTAGCGTATGCCGTGATACCCAATATTCATCAACTGCACCCGTTGCCTGAAACGACTTACGCGCAACGCGAAGGATTAGTCTTCATAGGTAATTACAACCATCAACCCAATGAAGATGGCATGTATTATTTTGTTGAAACGGTATTACCGAAAATCCAAGCCCGTTTACCCGACATTCGGCTCTACTTGATTGGCAGTAACATGAAAGAGAAAATGAAAACATTGGCCAATGAAAGCGTCAAAGTGATCGGTTGGGTAGATCAAGTGGAACCCGAATTTGCTAGGCGGCGCGTCTTTGTCTCTTATTTACGCTACGGTGCCGGCATGAAAGGCAAACTCGGGCAAGCCTTATCTCTCGGCTTACCCGTCGTCACCACCCAGATTGGCGCAGAAGGTATGGGCCTTGAAGAGGCGGAAACGGCTTTAATTGCAGATGAACCAGAAGCGTTTGCAGAAGCGGTGCATCGTTTGTATACTGATTCAACATTATGGGAAAAACTGTCGCGTCAAGGAAGGGATTATATAGAACAGCATTATGGTGAAAATGCAGTACGCGACAAATTGCGTGAATTGTTGGCACATTATCACTGACGCAAAGTTGAGTATTAGTACTTTGAATATTGCTACTAAACGAATTAAGTATTTAAAGAAAACGCTAAAGACGCTAAAGGCGCTAAAGACGCTAAAGATACTCTGTAAAATCTAGCGTCTTTGCGCCTCTTGCGCCTTTTGCGCCTCTTGCGTTATAAAAAAATATAAAAAAGAACTCTCATCATAAGCAAAATGCGTTGATTTCAAAAAAAGCCTTATCAGTTATCAGTTATCAGTGATTTTGAAAATACTCCTTGGTTAATGGCCTGTAAATTGCTGGCAAGATATAGGGGTAATGCCTTCCAATAACCCCGCTGCAATCTGAAGGGGAGAAAGCAGTAAATACCATAATCCTGTTAGGGCTATTGAGAAACCTTGTTCCACACTCTGCCCTCATGAGTGCGTTGAGGTGTTGCACAGGCCGAAATCAAACACAACCCTAAAATAAAGAATCAGTGTTTTTTTCATCTGATGGTTTTATCGCGTTAAATAACCACTATAGATGTTTAGAAAAAATTTTTATTTGAAAATAATGGTCTGAAAATCTATAGAGCGGCTATAATAGGCCAAATTAGAATATTAGCTTTTAATTTTAAACGATTGAATAACGCTAACTAAACTGATTTCATTTATCATTTATAAATATTTTTGCTATATTATTAAATATAGATTTCAATATTCAATGTTCATTTTTTGCACAGAACTTAGAATATTGAGATGAAACGCAAGTGAGCAACCGTGTGTTCAAAGGGGAAAATTTGAATACTGATAGGTGTCTAACTCTGTTGCGTCTAGTCATTAAAAATTTTCAGTTCATTTGATTTGTCCCTTTTGAATCTAAATTATTGATGAAAGTGTATTTTAACGAGTGACATTATTTAGGAATAAATCTATTATAAAGATCAAAAATGATTGATAGAGGTAGATAGAATTGTTATCTATACTCTGCATCGTCATAAATTGCGTTTTATCAAGCCCTCGCAAAATAAATTTTGCACTCCAAAATAACGCAAAATAACATGCATTCCAAGATAACGCAAAATAAATTTTGCACTCCAAAATAACGCAAAATAAATTTTGAACGAAAATCTTAAAAGCGCAATTTATGGCGATGCTAAGTATAATCTGATAGTCGTTAGATAGGTTAGATTAACCTCAAAAAATGATTAATATACAATTCCACGCAAAAGTTTTTGTTATAATAACTTTTGCGTGGAAGGTTATTTCAAATAAAATAAGTACCCATATCACATAAACTCGTAAGGTGGAGGATAAATTTGATCAGAGCCATTATTTTCACGATTTTTGGCGGTGTTACGGTTGGTGTTATGTTACTCTGGATAGAATACAGCTTTTTTATTCCTTACTATAACGTTCCTGAAGCGACATCAACAACACCAATGAGTTTTCCTCAGACACCCGGTAAAATCTTTCATGATTACTTACAAGATGGTAACTTAGGTCCTGAAATGGTACTGATTCCGGCCGGTCAATTTCAGATGAGAAACACACAAGATAAAAATTCGCTTGAGGAAACTGCTATACAGAATGTCTTTGTAAACCGCTTTGCAATCGGGCGTTATGAGGTGACTTTTGAGGATTATGACCGTTTTGTAAAGGCCACTGGCCAATCTAGGCCAGATGATGAAGGTTGGGGGCGAGGTAATCGCCCCGTCGTGAATGTTTCTTGGCTAGATGCCCTCGCTTATACAAAATGGTTGACTCAACAAACCGGAAAACAATATCATTTGCCTACCGAAGCGGAATGGGAATATGCCGCACGGGCAGATACGGAGACACAATATTGGTGGGGAAACGAAATGAGAACGAATCAAGCGAATTGTGATGGTTGTGGTAGTCGCTGGGACAATAAAAAAACTGCGCCAGTCGGTTCATTTACGCCGAATTCCTTTAATTTATATGACACTGTCGGAAACGTTTATGAATGGACGTGTTCAGAATATGAAGATAAATATACTGGAAAAGAGCAATGCTGTTTTACCAGTTTGAACAAGCCTATTTTCCATGTCATTCGCGGCGGTTCCTGGTATAGCTTACCCAACTACGTGCGAACATCTTCTCGTTTTAGGCGCAGAATAGACAAGCACGATTTTACGATTGGATTTAGGGTGGCTAGGAATCTGTAAAAACCCTTTTCCAAAAAATCCCCTTTTTCCAAAGACTAATCTTTACCCACAAGTACCTAGCGGTTTTTGGCACAGCCCGAAGCAACAGCTTTGGATTCCAACAGACTATGGACTTGTGGGTAAAGATTAGTTTCCAAAGAAGGGGGAAGCAAAAATGTTTGAGCATGATAACTCTGATAACTTGATATGAATCCCTTTATTCAAAAATTGGTAGATGATCTGAAAACGTTTTCTTCGGAATTACTCTTGCCTGGTTTACATGCGACACAACAAGTGTCTACAGATATGGGGACTGTCGCGAGTACCACGGCTTTGTTAAAATCCATTGATTTTTTGACCAATTTAATTCCCCAGCTGGTGATGGAGCTACAGACGACGGATAGCACCCATAAATTTCTGGTGCATTATACGCCTTCACCTAAGCAGGCCACTTTCTCGCGTCGACCAAATGATTATCAACTGGATATAGCCAAACGTCTGTTGCCCGCTCACTGGCTTCGTATTTTACAGGTTGCCGAAATTGATCTTCGGCCATTGCGCTGGTTAGTCTATTTGCTTGATTTACAACAAGCAGCCTTAGAAAAAGTGCATACACGCACCATTAAATATATTGATGACTCGTTGCTTACCCAGCAAGGGCAATCAAGTTATGCACAAAATGATCGGGCTACATTGTTAAACATGCGTTCACGTTTGGATGAAGCTTATGCTAAACTCGAAAATGCGCGTGCGACTTTATTGCGTACTGTGCAGTTCAAATTAGTCCCATCTTCAAACTTGCCCCACCCTTATCCCCGTTCGGCTGCTTGGGTTCACTTAAGACGTTTTGCCCAACAATTTATTAAGCCAAAGGAATATTTGCCAAGTTTTCTACACAATCTGTTACATGGCACAGTAGAAATTGCGGATACGCCTTATTTATATCAACGCTGGTGCGGCGTTAAATTACTTTCCGCATTTGAATCATTAGGCTGGATATGCCGTGACGATCCAACAGGGGCTTTGTTTCTCGGCGGAGAAATACGTTTATATAAAGCGGAAATAGAACTCAATATTTGGATAGAACCTCGATTATCACGACGTAAAGCGCATCCGAGCGGATTTCTTTGTAAAGAAGTGACTGAAACGCATCCTGATTATTTGATAGTCACGCCTGGCCCAAGTGGTATTGATGCTTTTATTTTAGATCCAACAACAACATCTGATTATGAGATTCGCCAAGGTAAAGCGAAGTATCTTGATACCATAGAAGCGATGTCGATGGCAAGCGTTGCGGGGATTCCGGTGGTGCGTAATCCGCTTCGAGCGTGGTCAGCCGCCCCCTTGCACACCCCTCATTGCGAATTAGAAGATTCTGAAGGGCGCACAGGGACGATTCCTATGCACCCTTTAGATTGGTCACCTGTGCCGCTTTTAGAATGGGTTCGGGATATTCATAATTATGCACTGGCTTGGGGCACCGGTAAAATGTTGATGGATGACAATTGAGTAGAGACGCATTGCCATGCGTCTCTCATTGCCATGCGTCTCTCATTGCCATGCGTCTCTCATTGCCATGCGTCTCTCATTGCCATGCGTCTCTCATTGCCATGCGTCTCTCATTGCCATGCGTCTCTCATAGCCATGCGTCTCTCATTGCCATGCGTCTCTCATAGCCATGCGTCTCTACTCTCCGTTTAACAGCTATTGACAAACTAAAGTTTGTACGGAAATATCACAAACTCAAGTTTGTACAAAAAATAACAACAGTTTGTGACAACAATGATAAAACCCGTTTATGAATTATTTTTCAATATATCTACTTGTGGGTAAAGATAAGACAGGGGAAGATAAGACAGGGGAGATTAATTAGGCGATTACGAGACGCGACGAATCCGTGCCCCTAACTGGGTGAGTTTTTCTTCGATTCGTTCGTAACCACGATCAATGTGATAAATACGGTCGACTAAAGTTTCACCTTCTGCCACTAAACCGGCTAAGACTAAACCTGCTGATGCACGTAAATCGGTTGCCATCACGGGGGCGGCTTGTAAACGCTCGACACCTTGGATGATAGCCGTGTTACCTTCTATACGGATTTTTGCTCCCATACGTTCCAATTCCAAAGCATGCATAAAGCGATTTTCAAAGATCGTTTCAGTCAACATGCTTACCCCATCTGCAATGGCATTCATAGCCGTTAATTGAGCTTGCATATCAGTCGGAAAAGCGGGATAGGGGGCGGTATGTATATCTACGGCGCGGGGCCTACGTCCTTGCATATCCAATTCTATCCAGTCGTCTCCTCTGGTAATCGTGGCACCTGCTTCAAGCAATTTCAACAAGACAGCATCAAGTAAATTGGCATTTGTGTTTTTAACCTTAATGTGTCCACCTGTCATCGTCGCGGCGACTAAATAAGTGCCCGTTTCAATACGATCCGGTAAAACGGTGTACTCGGTTCCTGATAACTTTTCGACTCCTTCAATGCGTATTGTATCGGTACCCATTCCTTCAATCTGTGCCCCCATCTTATTTAAGCAATGCGCCAGATCGACTACTTCAGGTTCACGCGCCGCATTTTCAATAACAGTGATCCCATCGGCTAAAGTGGCGGCCATCATTAAGTTTTCGGTGCCCGTTACTGTGACGATATCCAGACATAAAGTCGCACCGTGCAAACGTTTCGCTTTTGCTCTGATGTAACCGCCTTCTACTTGAATATCGGCCCCCATTGCGGTTAAACCTTGAATATGCAAATTGACCGGCCGTGCCCCAATCGCACAGCCACCAGGCAAGGAAACCTGCGCTTGCCCAAAACGGGCTAACAAGGGGCCCAAGACTAAGATTGAAGCACGCATGGTTTTCACCATTTCATAAGGCGCAGTAAAGGTATGAACATTATTACTGTTGACTTCAATATTGAGTTTTTCGTCCACAATCAAATCAACCCCCATGCGTCCGAGCAAATTCAGCAAAGTCGTAATATCTTGTAAGTGGGGCACATTATTGATATAGGAAGGGGTTTGGGCCAGTAAAGTTGCGGTCAATATGGGTAAAGCGGCATTTTTAGCCCCAGAAATGCGAATGTCGCCATTGAGCGGATGACCGCCTGTAATCAGTAATTTATCCATGTATCAGTTATCAGTTATCAGTTATCAGTTATCAGTTATCAGTTATCAGTTATCAGTTATCAGTTATCACATTAAGTTTTGTTAACATTTTAAGATTGCATCAATGCAAATCAGCGTTTCACGCTAAAGTTTCGCTTCGCTATACTACGCTAAGAAAATCATGACAATCAACATTTATCAACATTCTATTAGGTAACTCCAAAAAATTAAAATACCCACACCTTTAATCAATCTTCTTTCATTCTCTGCGGCTCTGCGGCGAAGCTTCCGCATAAATTTTGTTACAAATTATTTGTGTGCATAGAGTAGTGTGGTTGCCCAGGGTATTTTATTTTTTGGGAATTGCCTTACGTTTTTAGATTTGTTCAAGCCCTCATTTAAATAGGTGATTGACATTAGGATTCTCCTGGCATCAGTACAATTTCATCCTCAAATAATACGTCTTCTAGGTAGGGAGAATGGGTTGTGAAAATAAATTGACTATCCGGCGATAATTGACGCAAATAGGCGTATATTGCTTGTTGTTTTTGCGGATGTAAATGTAATTCCAATTCATCAATCAGCACACAGGAACGCGAAATTTCTAAATGGATAAATTCATAAAGCATTGTAAACAGTGTCTGTTCGCCTGAAGACATTTCAGAAATATCATAGCGTTTTCCATTACAAAGCAAGAAAAACAGATAGTCTTCTGAAAAACTATCATTGACAACCGTTTTAATCGGTTTGACACCGGCAAATTGAGTTTCTGGAAAAACAATAGGCCAGCTTTTTTTTGAACTCAAAAAGATAATCTGTTCCTTGTTTGTCCTCTTCATCTAATTTGTAATAAACCCACCAGCGAGATAAAGCGTCTCGCATAGAAGCGATTCCGTTTATCCAAGATGGGGTTGCAAAATTATCGGGGAAGGTATTGCCTAAGTTACGGTATTGATCAAACCAAAACACATCTCCAAGTCTTGATAAGTATTGAGGCATATCAGCCTGTGTATTTTTTAACAGCGTTTTAAAGTAAAATCTGCCTTGCAACTGCCTCAGCGTATTTAAACCTTCCAAACAGTTGAGATGACCCTCTTGATAGACTAAGGTAATCTTTTTTGATTGTTCAACCGGTTCAATGGTTTCTGAGTCTTTTAGAACAACGGTATTCAATTTTTCTATTAATTCATTGGTTGCAACACTCTCATCTTTCTCCATTTCGAGTTCAAGTTTGATCTTCGTAGAAGAAAATAAGGCTATGTTTGCTGGCACAAATCCATTCCAGTGAAAAGAATTGATGTCAGCAATTTGACGTGTTGCTAAAGAAAGAACTAGCGCAATAGCTTGAAGCACCGTTGTTTTTCCAGAGCCATTATCACCTACAAGACAAGTTAAAAAACGGGGTTTGCCACCCTATTCTGTTAAATCCATTTCAAAGTGTTCTAAACCTTTAAAATGATCTATTTCAATGGTTTTGAGTTTCATGTTGTATTTTATTTACTTTATGACAAACTAAAGTTTGTACTCCGACTTGCGGAATGAGCTTGTCGAAGGGGCAAACTAAAGTTTGTCGTACGAAAACCGACAAGAGTGGTTGTTATTGTTGAAGCAAGCAGGCTAGAATGTTAGCAATATTCCAAGCATCATCCACGCCACGGTGATGCGTACCTTCTAAAGGCAAATTCAACTTTCTCAATGCAGCGGCCATGCCGATGGGTTTCTTTAAATTCAGGGTTTTGGCAAACATTTGTTTGACATTGATGTGTTCTTGAGAAAAGGGGTATTCGATTCCTTTGTTTTGACATTCTCTGTCAAATTGCTTTCTGTCATAGGCACCATAACTGGCCCAAATATGTTGTTTTGAGAAATAGCGCGTTTGTAATATTTGACAAGCTTCTTTTAAGGTCATACCGATTTCAACATCATTTTGCGTCAATGTGGTTAATTCAGTGCAAAATCGACTGATTTCTGAATGTGGTTTGACGATAAGACTCTCGCTGGCAATTCTGTCATAGTAAACGGTGTCTAACAGACAAATGCCGATTTCTATGATTTCATTTTTCTGGCCTTCTGGTATTTTGCCTTTCCAGCAGGTGGCTTCTATATCTATTACTAAAATTTTTTCGGATTGATGGGACATATTTCAACTAAATCTCTATCATGGGAATGGTGAGCAACCAAAACACGTTACCCACCCTACATTTTTTCATTTGTTTTATTGATGTTACGATAACAGAAAGCGATTATATATCAAAAGCAAACGACAAGGATTGTCTATAAAAGCAAAATACTGATTCTTACCACCTATCAGTTTTCAAATTCCATGTGATCAATACACGCATTTATAACAGGTATTGATATTAATTTATTAATAAAACCTGTCTGTTAGACTCTGTGGTACTCTGTGGTACTCTGTGTACGCCGTAAAGAAAAAAAATCTGGATTTTTTTGTCCAACCTTAAAATCAAATCGCTAACGAAACAGGTTGGCTGGATGTATATTGTTATGCTATTTTTATACTAAAAACACATATGTTTCCATACTATAGCAAATTTGGATGTCAACCTGCCAAATCTTAAAGACTTGGCAAATTTTTTACTTAACAAAAATTAAAAATGCTAGATGAATCATAAACTTGAGCAACTGAATGAATTTTCACATCCCCCAACCATAAGCCGCCAGAGATAAAATACCGTAGGTAAATCCATGATGTAACCGCTTGCCATTTGTCCTATTTCCGCCAGCGCCTAGCGAGACGAAAAGAGGCAAAAATTCTAATTAATGGTAGGTCATACCAAAAAAAACTTTGCCCAACCATATAATATAAATTTTATCTCACGCATTTATCAAGAATTAAACCGTTCAGAACGAACTGCTATTCACAGGCAAAAATCGCTTTTTGCTGTCCGAGTGCATACGATTGCTATATTTTTGCTATTAAAAACAGGCCTGTACCAATCATTACAGCACCAGCAGTCATGTTTATTCCTTTTTTTGCCCTAGAGCTTTCAAAAAGTAATCTAGATTTATTCGCCATATATGCATAACCTAACTTTGCTCCGCCTACAGCTAGAGTTGCGACAACTATGACAATGCCTGTATCAAAAAGAGATACAGGAGAAAACTCAATAAAGGCTGGAAGAAAACTGATATAAAATAAGATTGCTTTTGGATCTGCTAAAGTCATAAACAGCCCACACAGAAAATGAGAGGACCAAGATAATGCTTGAAGTTCCTGAATCTCTACAGACTTTGTTCTCCATAAGCCTATTCCTAACCAGATAAGATAAGCACTACCAAGGTAGATAAACAGACTACTCATCGTTTCAGCAATAATCCCTAAGCCGTAAAGGGCCAATATTATGAATATCAGATCGCCAGCGATTATCCCTAAGACTGTGACAAGGCCATGAATAAATCCCGATTCAATTGTTCTGGCTACCACAACAAATACACTAGGGCTGGGGATAATAGCCAAAACAAACATGGCTGCAAACAATGCGGCAGTACTACTTAATGTCATGCTACTTTCCATAGAAAATCTAAGAGCAATATAATATAAGCGGGTGCTGCACTATGCTATAAAAATATTTATTAAGCATTGCCATCTGTCTCAGTTAATTCTTGCTATCAAGCTTTGAATCTGTTGTTCATTTTCTATAGCCTAACGGCGTAAATCCGCGTAAATCATGACAATCAGCGCAATCTGCGTTCTATCACGTTGTTGAAAATTCACTTATTTTCTGTTTAACATCATGTTGATCACTACAACTTAGCGTCTATATGCGCTTCGCTGGAGAATGAAAATGAATCTGACAAAGTAGAATTAGAAGTAACTAAGAAATAAAGTGCTAGACGTTAACACCCGCCGACGTAGGAGGATAACTGGAACGTCGTGTTAGGCTCTTAGGTTTTTTGATAGTAGTCAAATCCATCAAAAGTATTCTCAAGCGCATGTTCTAGTTTTTGATATTCTCTATCGTCTAGGTTAAAGGTTATTTCTAATTGCCCATCATTGTCTGAGGCTGCTTCTTTATCCATTTGAATCGAAATGCTTTCTCGCTGTAATTTGACACTGAGCATATGGCCGTACCATGACCAACCTTGGTCGCAATATTCTATGTAGGGTTTGTCCCAGCCGAACCGAATATCGCCCTCAGTAAATTCGTATGCTCGCTGGAACATGAGATAAAAATAGTCATCTTCTGTTGAAGAAGCCCAAAGAACAGTCAGCCATCCCCAGTCTTTTGAAGTCGCCGAAAAATTGTTAGCTTTAAATCCGTTTTTCATTTCGGTGTTCATTTTCTCTCTATAGCCTATCGGCGCAAAAAAACATTTGGTTTGTCAGTCGCTGTGCAAGTATTTTTCCAGTATTTAGGATTATTGCAAAAACCAAGTTTTTGGCAAAAAAATTTGTTTTTTGGGCTGTGTTCCTTACAATTAAAAAATATTAATACTCTTTTTGTCAGGCATTATGGACACATCACACCAGTTGCGTCACTAGACTTCAGCTTGATTAAATTATTCGCACTGAATGCTAATGATAAGTTCTGGCATTGCTTGCCTGATTTGGCTAACCCATTTTTGTAACTCACCTTATCAAAATTGATTTTTTGAAAAAGACATAAGTCAGGTTTAACTCGCAATTTAGTAAACTCTTTGCCTTCGTATTCTTTGATTTCAAAGTGCGATAATGGGAAACCTTTTGAGTATGTTTGTTTTCCGATATGATTCTTTGATGCGGTTTCTATCTCCAATTGACTTGATAGCGCGTTGACTACCATGATTCCTATTTCACAAAACTTCCCACCAACTTCTAAATTCTTCTTCATATTTTGACAGGCGTGCAATCTAGTCATTATGAGTTCAGCAACGCATATACCGTCTTCCGGTATCATTTCTAGTGACATGCCCGCATCATACTCTATTTGAAATTCAGAAACGCCAAGCAATATCGCTATATTAGTGCAGATTCCATTTATATGTTCGTCTAATGCATGACAGAGACACTGCTGAACCATTTGATTCTGAATCGCCGGTTCACTCGGATCACCACCCAAATACATAGAGGAACGTTTCCGTACTGCTTCTTGCCCACTAATTAGCTTTATATCTTCACGACTGTATTTCTTTTGCATGTCATTCCTTACGTGTGCGCTAACGCCGAACTATTTGATTGATTATATATTATATTACTGATTATAACGGATTTTGGGGAGGCGCTTATTTCAAAGCATTCGGTATGGTTTGAGTGTTTTTTAACGAGTCATTTTGGGTTAATACATTATTTTATTTATGGTTTTTAAAAAACGGCTGGCTTATTGGTTTATCATTAAAAAACAATCAGTTACTAGTAATAACGGCATTTATAATTAATAAATTAACAATTAACAATTTCACGCGCAAAACTTTTGCGTGAAAAACAATTCATTAAAATGGCCCTCCCCAAAATCCGTTATAATCAGTTATATTAATACTCTGTTTTTTGCAGGTATTTAATATCAAGTCAGAGAGTTTAAAGAAATTTTATCAGACATATCTGGAAAATTCTGAAAGGGCGACAAATCCTTTATTATAAACAATCCTTGTCGTTTTGGATGCGACTCATTATCAGTTATCAGTTTCACGCAAAAGTTTTGCGCGCAAAACTTTTGCGTGAAAATCAGTTATCAGTTCCACATTTCACGCTAAAGTTTCGCTTCGCGAAACTTTAGCGTGAAATAAAGTTTTTGCGCGCAAAAACTTTTGCGTGGAAATCAGTTATCAATTCATTGCTACAAAAACGGTTATCTATGGTAATCTTCTTGACAATTGGGTTGCTATCGCAGCTAATTGTATAAAAGTGTTCATAAACCATCCCTATTTTAAGGTATTTTACTACCTTTTGATTCTCACAATGCGTTTTGCTTAACTCAGTTTTCATAAGACTTACAAATAAATCTTCATCCTC
>Ga0233403_10000557_pt1 | contig 17607 bp, 11 predicted proteins | sample Na_oxic_1_MG_FD_179866 | JGI IMG/M metagenome (GOLD analysis project Ga0233403, IMG submission 179866) | Seawater microbial communities from Saanich Inlet, British Columbia, Canada - Na_oxic_1_MG | ecosystem: Environmental > Aquatic > Marine > Inlet | place: Canada: British Columbia | collected...
GGGCCGCAAAATAAATTTTGCACTCCAAACGGCCGCAAAATAAATTTTGTACTCCAAACGGGCCGCAAAATAAATTTTGCACTCCAAACGGCCGCAAAATAAATTTTGCATTCTAATCTGTAACGTTTTTGATAACGCCATTCATTAATGGGATTTTTCCATTATTTGAAAGGGCGAACACAAAGGTTGGGCGAACCTACGTGTTCGCCTTCCCCTTTCATTCGTTATAACGAGAATAATCCTTGTAGTTATTATTATAATTCTAAACGCCAAAAACGAATCTGTTGCCCCCCAAATCCCGTCGGATACCACTCTTTTACCCACGGCTTCACCAGAAATTGAGTTCTTGAAAAATAAAGCGGTATGATAACCGCCTCTTCCTCGGTCAAAATTTGCTCAGCACGATAGTACTGTTTTTTGCGTTTTTCGGGATTCGATATCTGCCGAGCCTGTTCAACCTGTTGAGCAAATTCAAGGTTATCCCAACCAATCCAATTGATACCTTGAGTGGGATGAAAAACCTCATACAACCCAACATGAGCATCAGGATAGTCAGGGCACCAACTCATGCGGAACAAATGCGGCTTGCTTTCTTCCGTAAGCGTAGTGATATAGGGTAAAAAATCATAGCCCCGTATTTCAATATCAATATTCAAATGATGTTTCAAAATGACTTTAATCGCATTAGCGACTTCATAGTGATTTTTTGACGTGTTGTACATCAAAACCACTTCAGGAAATCCTTTGCCATCAGGATAACCCGCCTTAGCTAACCAAGCCTTCGCTTGTTTAGGACGAAATAAAATACCCACTTCCTTACTGGGTTCGACGGCACCAAAGATTGGCGGTGGTGTAAAAGTCGTTGCTGTGATATTCTCACCCTTGATGATCACATTAAGCAAAGTCTTTTTGTCGATAGCCGCTGCTATAGCCTTACGCACCAAAGGATTATCCATCGGAGCCCGTTGAGTATTAAAACCGTACCATTCTGTGCAAAAAGAAGGCGTAATGTGTCTCTCTTTACGCAAATTCGGATCATACTTAATACGAGACATTTCCCTCTGTGGTAACTGGAGATAAACTTGTCCACCGACGATATCCACTTCATTTTTCTCATACATCGCTAAAGCCAATGAATTTTCGTTGACAATAGTGTAACGTACATCAGGGATATTGACTTTCTCGGCTTCATAATAATCTGGGTTCTTGTTTAAAATGAGTTGCTTACCTAGAACCCATTCAGTGAGCCGGTAAGGGCCATTCGTCTGTATAAGCTTGGGTTCAATCCAATTTTTGCCATATTGTTCAATGGCTTGACGTGGCAAAGGCCGGTATGTCCAAAGGCTTGCCAAAGCAGGAAAATAACTCGCAGGTTGTTTAAGTGTAAATTCAACAGTATAATCATCAATGGCCCGAACCCCCAGTTTGCTGAGATCGGTTATTTCACCTTGATAAAGCCTCTCTGCATTTTTTATAATATAAAGCGTATGGGCATAAGGCGAATCGGTTATTGGGCTAATATTACGCCGAATGGCCCACACTATATCCTGGGCCGTCACGGGCGAACCATTAGTCCACTTAACATCTTGACGAAGGCGAAAAGTATAAACCGTGCCATTGTCACTGATTTGCCAATTTTTAGCGAGTTCTGGTAAGACTTCATAAGTTTTGGGATCAAAATCCGTCAATCCCAAAAACAACTGTTCAACCAGTTCAACCTGATTGATTTTTAAAATTAAACCCGGATCAAGAGTTTTAACGGCCCCGTTTAACGGTAATCGCAAATAAGGAACAGATTTGGGTTGTTGACTTTGGATGACTTGAGATTGCGTCTCTTGTTGCCCACAACCCTTTAACATTGTGGTAATTAAAAAGAAAAGCGTTATAATTCTAATAAAATGAGACATATTAACCAAGAGCATTAGTTATTTTTGTGATGATTTGAAATCGTTTGATAAGAACATTGTCGTTCTAGTAGCGATTTTTAGTTTAAACTGATTTTGTGATATGGTATCAAAAAATAGATTTTAATTATATTTTGATATATTTTTCTTTCAACACAGAGAACACAGAGTATCACAGAGTACCACAGAGAATAAGTCTATGAAATTTAATTATATCGTTTTTCTTCTGAAAGTTTTTTGCGCGCAAAAACTTTCAGAAGAAATTCAGAAAAATAGTTTCACAGCCCAAACCTGACAGGCGAAAGCTTTCACTAAAAGGTTTTCAAAAGTATTTTTCAGCAACATCTATATCTTTTATTGACTATTCGCTATTCACTAGGAGAATTAATATTATGCCAATTCAACGCTTATACAATCAACTGAGCTTAGCATTATTGATTGTCACCTTTTCTCAACCCCTCATGGCTTCTCAAGATTGTGACTTAGCCACCGATTTACTGTTCCGCGCTTATCATTTATATAGTCAAGGCCGTGCGATTTCTCAGCAAAAACTGTTATTTTCCAAATCCTTGCAACTTTGCCCCGATAGGCCCGATGTCCATACCAGCTTGGCTTCTCTGTTGTATAAACAAGGCCAGTATTCTGAGGCCGTTCATCATTATAAACAAGCCCTAAGATATGATAAAAAATTTTATAAGGCTTGGCACGGCTTAGGAGAGACTTATTACAAACAAAAACGTTTTCCACGCAGCCTAGAAGCGTATGCACAAGCTTGCAACGCCCTGACAGATTCCAAAACACAAGTCATGGCACTGTTGAAAAACAAGCGTTATGCCTTTACTGGCGAAGAGGAACTGATTGAAGGAGAGAGTCTACTGGTTTTATATGATGAACAACGACGGCAACGCCTCAATAAAAAGATGGCTGATTGTAAACTGCGTGGGATCGAAGTCGCGCCCAAACATATCTTCATCAATTTGGGATTTGCCCAAAATGAAGCCAGACTACCCCCTTCGAGTGAGCCCCAACTGGATGAAATCGCGGCTGCATTGCAGCAACTCAAGTCTTCAATCGTTACCATTCATGGACACAGTGACAGTCAGCGGTTTTTGTCTGTGAAATCGCTTAAAAGAAACAAACAACTTAATCATGAATTATCCATAGAGCGTGCAACAAACATTGCAGCCGCCTTAATCTACCGCGGTATTTCCGAAAAAAGCATTAAAATACAAGGGCATGGTGATCAAAGTCCTATACAACATCCCTTAGTGGCTCCCTCAGTATTAGCCTTCCAGCGGCGAGTGGAAATAGAAGTTATGCCAATCATCACTGAAGAGTAACAAGGATTGGAATACAAAATTTATTTTGCGGTTGTTTTCGTTCCAAATTTATTTTGCGGTTGTTTTCGTTCCAAATTTATTTTGCGGTTGTTTTCGTTCCAAATTTATTTTGCGGTTGTTTTCGTTCCAAATTTATTTTGCGATTGTTGGAGTGCAAAATTTATTTTGCAAATGCTCGATTGGAGTGCAAAATTTATTTTGCGGCCCGACTGGAATGCAGGTAATTTTGCGATGGGAATGGAATGTGCCCATTCCCCCTACTCCAAGCGAAAGCAAAATAAATTTTGTACTCCAAGCGAAAGCAAAATAAATTTTGCACTCCAAGCGAAAGCAAAATAAATTTTGCACTCCAAGCGAAAGCAAAATAAATTTTGTACTCCAAGCGAAAGCAAAATAAATTTTGTACTCCAAGCGAAAGCAAAATAAATTTTGTACTCCAAGCGAAAGCAAAATAAATTTTGCACTCCAAGCTAAAGCAAAATAACATGCATTCCAAGCTAAAGCAAAATAACATGCATTCCAAGATAACGGCAAAATAACATGCATTCCAAGATAACGGCATACCCAACAATGAGACATTTCTTATTTCATAATTTCCGTTTTATTTTTGCCCTAGATCGTTGGATCCGGCTACGTTTTACCAAGGCCGGTCGCTTAATCTTGGGCAGCTTGATTGCCGCTGGCGTGTTTGGCGTTGATGCTCAACAAACTTTGGCTTATCAATTATTTTCCCTATTATTAGCCTTGTTATTGTTAGCGATGCTCAGTAGCCTATTTTTTCGTGTGCGTTTGACAGCGCAACGCGAGTTGCCACAGTTTGCAACAGAGGGGGAGACGCTGCATTATCAGGTGCAGGTACTCAATCATACCTCTAAACTGCAACGGAGTTTAACATTGATTGATAATGTGAAATCGCATCCTCCGAGTTTTGAAACCTTTTTACAGGCAAAAGAGCCAGGGCATGAAAAACGTAACTGGTTTGATAATTATGTCGGCTATCCGCGCTGGCTTTGGTTAATGAAAAAGGGTAAAGGAGCCGAAATTGCAAAGCAAACTTTGCCACCCATTCCCCCAGTTTCGTTAACCCAATCTGAAAAACCACAACAGGCTAATGTTTCGTCTTCAAGTTTTGAAGCATCATTGGCTATAAAAATGACACTGACTCCCTTACGCAGAGGCTATGTGCATTTCACCAGTATAACCTTTGCCCGTCCCGATCCTTTTGGACTGTTTAATGCATTATATACGATAGATGCGCCTAACAGCTTATTGATTTTGCCGAAACGTTATCCTGTTAGATCGCTTTCACTTTCAGGCACACAAAAATATCAACGCGGTGGCGTGCAATTAGCCATGTCGGTTGGTGATACTGAAGAATTTTTTGCTTTACGCGAATATCGCCCAGGCGATCCCTTGCGACAGATTCATTGGAAAAGTTGGGCAAAAGTCGGGAAACCTATCGTAAAAGAATCTCATGATGAATATTTTGTTCGCCATGCCTTGATTTTAGATACCTTTACACAGCAAGCCTACGGTGAACTATTTGAAGCCGCCGTCTCTGTAGCCGCCTCCTTTGCCTGTTCACCGCGTAGCCATGATGTCTTATTAGATTTAATGTTTGTGGGTACACAAGCTTATTGTTTAACCAGTGGACGAGGTGTCGGGCAAACAGATAAATTGTTAGAAGTGTTAGCCTGCGTAGAAGCCTGTACCGATCACCCTTTTAGCCTGATGTATCCATTAGTCACAGAACATTTAGCTTCCCTCAGTGGTTGCCTGTGTATTTTATTGAATTGGGATGAATCGCGCCAACACTTGGTACAGTTATTACAAAATGCTGGTATTCCAATTTTAGTGTTTGTGATCAGTCAAACTGAATTAGAAATTGATCATAAGCGATATCCACAAGTACAGATTTTACAAGTTAATGCGATTGCAGAAGGATTAGCGAAATAGCGAACACGCAAAAAAAAACCTTCGAGGTTTTGGAAACCCCGAAGGTTTATCAATCAAATCAGCGTTTCACGCAAAAGTTTTTGCGCGCAAAAACTGTATTTAGCTTCGCTGGCCTTCGGCTCACGCAAAAGTTGCGCGCAACTTTTGCGTGAAAAACTGATTTACGCTGATCAAAAATCAGCGCCAATCATGACAATCAGTTAATTCTGCGTTCTATCCTAAAAAAATCAATAGAACGCAGATTCGTGATAATCATTATTTTATAATCAAGAAAGCAATGCTTGAGGTAGATTATTTTTTTCATTCAATAGAACGCAGATTATCATGATTAAACTGACACCATGCAAAAGTTTTTGGGCGCAAAAACTGGGGCACGCTGTTCAAAAATCATTAAGAAAGCTGCTCCAATTTTTTTAACCAGTCATCAAAATGTGGATTTTCGGCACGTATTTTAGTCAAACCGATTTCCATCGCAACGAGGGGCCCGATAATGGGTTTAAATTTTCCGTAGTCTGGAAAAATGCCCTGAATCCGTTTAGAAGGTGCCATCTTTTCGTTGATATCTTCTGGTGAATAAAATTCAGAGCGTATTGAAACTAGCTTAAGGATTTCACTTTCTTTATCTGGATAAACTAAAGAAAATTGAGTTGGTTCAGAAAATAACAAGGCCTCAAATTCATGTTGTTGAATGTAAGGAATAAAACGATAATCTCCAATATCTGCTTGAAAACACGCCTCTAAAATCTCAATTCTCTTTTTAGAACTCTTTTGTTTTCGGCTTTTTTCATAGCCTGGAAAATCATTAGGCAACGCATAAAAATCAATCATTGTCGTAAATCGGGCCTCTTGATGTTTATCCTGTTTTAGCCAACGCTGTAATTCTGTTTTAAGCTTAAGATAACTGATAATACCGCCCTTATAGACTTTGCCCTGTTTTCGCCCTGTTTGAACACAACAGGCATCTGGAAAAATATTGAGACGTGACAATTCGGCTTTCAGCACTTCATCGACAAAAGTGCGTTCAGTCGCGCCTTCTACTAAAAAATGTAAACGTATCATCGAGATGGATGCCCTCCCGTCACATTCTTTTCCCAAAGTTCACTGAGCGTATAGTCGCTTAACCACTCGCTTAATGATCTAGAATCAAGGCGTTTAAAAGAAGATAATCCGTGTTCCTGTTCGACAACAATCACATTTTCAGGTTCAAAATGATCTAGAAAAGTGCAAGATTGGGTGGCTAAAATAATTTGTGTCTTTTCTGACACAGTCTGAATGAGTGAAGCAATGATATTAATGGCATAAGGATGCAATCCGATTTCTGGTTCATCTAACACAATGAGTTTTGGCAAATTGCTTTCTGGTTGTAGCAGCAAAGTGATTAATACCATTGTGCGTAATGTGCCATCCGACAATTGGTGCGCTCGAAATTCATAATCACTATTTCGATCCTGCCAACGTAATTGAATATAGTTAGGATTGATTTCGGGTTTAAGCACAAAGTCTTTAAAAAATGGCGCAATCAGGCGAATCGTTTTCACAATGCGATCATAATAGGGCCGTTTTATCTCACGTAACTTATAAAGAATAGCCGCTAAATTCTGGCCATCACTCATCAAAATCTGATTATTTTCAATATCACAATTTCCACGTAATCGAGCAGTATCAGAAGTATCGTGAAAATGAAACACCTGATAATTTTCGATTATCTTGCTCACCGCTTTTGGCATCAAGTCATTTTGGTAGGCCGCTGTATTAAGAAACGTTTCCTTATGCCCCGCTCCTAAGTTTTGGGCATAAGGTGTCGATTGGCCATTCAGAGATTCCTCAGCGAATATCAAAGTATCCCCAACTGTAGGGGTTAAACGCATACGATAGTTTATCAATTCTTTGTCAGTATTGAGAGAAAGACAAATATCGATTTCGTTTGTGATTGAAGCGCCATAATGCAACAAACAATTAGCGCCTCCCGCCTTACCAATATACAATTGTAAACCACTATTTGGTAGCGATTTTAAAAGGTGAAAAACATCAATAAGATTGGATTTACCCGCGCCATTTGCGCCAATCAAAATATTAATTGGCTTCAAGTCAAGTGCCATTTGACGGATAGACTTGAAACCCAATAATTCAATTTTATCTAGCATCGTGTTGTCAGTTATCAGTTATCAGTTATCAGTTATCAGTTATCAGTTATCAGTTATCAGTTATCAGTTATCAGTTAACTTATCAATTAATGAAGCCTTCTATTTGTTTAAATCAATAAAATAGAAGATAATTATTTAATATAACACACACGCAAAAAAAAACCTTCGAGGTTTTGGAAACCCCGAAGGTTTATCAATGAAATCAGTTATCAGTTATCAGTTTCACATTTCACATTTCTTAGCGATAGTATAGCGAAGCGAAACTATCGCTAAGAAATAAAGTTGCGCGCAACTTCTTAAGTGAAATAAAGTTTCGCTTCGTGAAATGTGAAATAAAGTTTTTGCGCGCAAAAACTTTTGCGTGAAAATCAGTTATCACTGTTCTAAAAATCAGCGTTCCACGCTGATTTTTTGTAATCTTTTGTGTTATTTTGTGGCCTGGCTATTAGTCACTGTGTAACAAAAATATATTATCTATATTCTAGCAAACAATTAACAATTAATAATCCTGTCAATCCTTTAATCCGTGTAATCCTGTTCCGATGTTTGCGTGAGTGATGGGCATGGTGGGGGGCGGTTAGGGGGTAGAATTTGTTGGCAGCCGCTTACCCACCCTACGATCCCCATTATTTTAACAGTTGGATAAAACCAGCTTGTTCAAAATTGAAATTCTACAATAGCGTGATAAAAAATCCGTTTATACCGTTAATCCGTTGTACTATGTATTAACAATTAACAATTAACACACACAATTAATATGATCCCTCCTCTCGGTTTAATAAGTTGTGTACTCGTCTTTTGGGGTTGGCAAAGCCATTTACTCCCATTTGCGATACCGATGGCAATCATTTTAGAAGGGGCACGTTGGGTAAACTGGCGTTGGGCCCTATCAGATAAAGACTTTAATCATGTCACTGATCTCACATCATTGTCATTTATCATGGCCACCCTTTACCTCATCATCCAAGAATCCATTCAGGGTTTAACAACTCTATTGAATTGGTTACCGATGTTGTTTTTCATACTGATAGCGGCCCAAATGTATAGCACGCAAGGCGCAATCAAAATGAGCAGTTTATTTTGGTCACTACGTCGTTTTGAGGCAAAAGGGGGTACCCCTCACCCTTACGCCCGTGTGCAAATCAATCTCACTTATCCCTATCTGATGATCTGTTTACTGTCTGCCAGTGTCGGTTACCACGCCTGGTTTTTTGTTGGAGCCGGTTTATTAATCGCTTATGGATTATGGGCAGTTCGTCCACAACGTTATTCTGTTGCCATTTGGGCAGGGTTACTGATCATAGCAACGACACTGGCGTATATCAGCCAATTGGGCATTTACCGTTTACAAATCCAAGTCGAATCGCTCATATTAAATTGGTTTGAAGACATGATCTTGGCAAATCGCGATCCATATCGGCAACATACCGCGATTGGCGATATTGGACGGCTTAAACAATCAGACACCATTCGCCTACGAGTCGAAACAGATTATCCACTATTACTGCGTGAAGCCAGTTACAATTTGTATTTAAATAGTCAGTGGCGAACTAAACAAATACCATTTACCGAAGTTTTCCCCAACATCACTGATCTAAACCCGATCAAAACATCGAAATGGGCATCAAATGGTTTTCGATTTAATGAATTGAATGCCACAGCACATCAACATCAACAATCACAAATCAGCGTTTCAGCCTATCTTCAAAAAGGCAAAGGCATGTTAGCCTTACCGCATGGCACTTATCAGATATCAAAACTGCCCGTACCCAGCTTACAACATAATGATTTTGGTGCCGTTAAAATCGAAAATGGGCCAGGATTGATCAAATACACCGCCGCTTTCACACAAAAAAGCACACCATTAGATAGCGTGCCAAGCGAATATGATTTACACTTACCCCATAATGAAAAAAAACACCTGATTACTTTATCAACTCATCTCGGTTTACCGCAACAAACGCCACAAGAAGTCTTGAAAACAGTGACCGAATTTTTCAATGATTTCCAATACGCACTCACGCTGAGTGCGCCAAAACAAAGTGAAATCACACCATTAGAACATTTTTTACAACACAGCCGCACTGGACATTGTGAATACTTTGCCACCGCAACCGTGTTACTATTACGCACCGCAGGGATTCCATCACGCTATGCCTCAGGCTATGCTGTTGAAGAATTTAGCGATTTAGAAGAAGTTTATATAGTACGTCAACGCCATGCTCACGCTTGGGCACTCGCCTATATCAATGAACGCTGGCAAGCATTTGACACCACCCCAGCGGCTTGGATTAGCTTAGAAGAAGAGATGGCAGCTTGGTGGAAACCCATGTATGATTTAGGGTCTTTTTTAGCTTACCAATTTTATAAATGGCGTTGGCAAAATAGCCAAACTTCTAATCAGTGGCTACTCTGGTTGATTTTACCCTTGGGCTTAATACTGATATGGCGACTGTATACCCGGCAAAAGATCAATCGTTCACAAAACGCATCAGTTCATAACAGAAAACAGGCCGACAAAGTCGGAGCAGATTCGCCCTTTTATCAAATCGTGCAACAATTAAATGCAGCAGGTTACATTCGCCAATCAGGTGAAACCTTAACAACTTGGTTAAAACGCATACCGGCCTCCGTTTTACCCCAAAAAGAGATACACACTATGCTAAATTTACATCAACGTTATCGCTTTGATCCTAATGGCATCAGTTCGCAAGAACACGCTAAACTCATAGCTTATGTTATACAACGAATTATTAGTTTGCGCTAATTTACGTTCCAACTTCACTCCAACCGGCAAACTATACTTAGCACCATCATAAATTGTGCTTTTTGACATCTAACGGCCAACAGCTTTTCACGCCAAAGATTTTGCGCGCAAAATCTTTTTCACGCTAAAGTTTCGCGGAGCGAAACTTTAGCGTGAAAGCGTGAACCGGAGGTGGGCTACGCTTAAGCAGTTGTCTAAAAGCTCAAGTCAGGTGGTGGTGACTAACAGAAAAAGCGCAAATTATAACGGTGGACAGTATAAAGTTGGAACGTAGACCAGCAAACTAAAGTTGGAACGAAAACCGACAAACTAAAGTTTTCAGTGCGGCCAGCAAAGTATGGCCTAATTGATAACTGATAACTGATAACTGATAACTGATAACTGACAACTGATAACATGAATTCAAATACGCCACTTATTCTCGTTGTTGATGATACCCTGACTAACCTGACATTATTGAATGCCATTTTACAACAAGATGGTTTTCAAGTTGTGCTAGCCAATAGTGGTGAAAAAGCTTTCGCATTGGCACAAGAAAAACAACCCGATCTGATTTTGTTGGACATAGAAATGCCCGGTTGGAATGGTTATGAAACTTGTAAACGTCTTAAAAATGATCCCCTTTTAGCACCGATTCCCGTTTTGTTTCTGTCTACCCTAAACAAAGCAGAAGATAAAGTACGTGCTTTTGAAGCAGGGGGAATTGATTATGTACATAAATCTTTTCAAGAAGAAGAATTATTGGCGCGGGTACATACTCATGTTGAACTTTATCGTCTGCGTGAAAAATTAGAACATAAAATCGCAGAACAAAATCAAGAAATATTAGCTTATGCCACGCAATTAGAAAAAAAAGTAGCCGAACGTACCGCTGAACTGAATCGTGCTAAAGAAATCGCAGAAACCGCTAATCTGACTAAAACTCGATTTCTCGCTAACATGAGCCATGAACTGCGTACCCCAATGAGTGCCATTATTGGCTACAGCGAAATGCTGATAGAAGATGCTGAAGAGTTAGAAATGTCCGAATTTGGCGATGATCTCAAAAAAATTCACGCCGCAGGTAAACATTTATTAAGCCTGATCAATGATGTCTTAGATATCTCCAAAATTGAATCCGGTAAAATGGATTTGTACTTGGAAACCTTCCAAGTTGAAACACTGCTTAATGAGGTGATTGCAACCATTCAACCGCTTGCTGATAATAAAGCCAATCACTTGGAAATACATATGATTAGGCCGCTAGGAGAAATCACGGCAGATTTGATCAAAACGCGCCAAATTTTGTTCAACCTCTTGAGTAATGCTACAAAATTTACAGAAGAAGGCACGATTTGTCTTCAAGTTAAGCGTGAAGCGGCTCTTCAAGGCCAGATGAGAGAAGAAAGTATTCGCTTTTGTATTAAGGATGACGGTATTGGCATGACAGCCGAACAACAAAAAAAGCTCTTTCAACCCTTTACCCAAGTTGATGCGTCTACTACACGGCGTTTTGGCGGTACCGGTTTAGGCCTCGCAATTACGAAGCAATTCGCTGAAATGATGGGCGGCCAAATCAGCGTAGAAAGCGAATTTGGGAGCGGTAGTCGATTTTCTGTTGATTTGCCAGTACAAGTGACTATTGAACAGGTGACATTGCAGCAAAAAGCACAACTTGATAAACTCACAACGGAAGTGCATGGCATTGTTCTGGTTATTGATGACGATAGCATCACGCGAGAATTGCTGAAAAATTACCTCAGTCAACTGGGTTATTCAGTTGCCGTAGCGGCCGATGGCGAAGCCGGCATCAAACTGGCCAAAAAATTACGTCCAGATGCCATTTTGCTTGATGTCAGAATGCCCGGTATGGATGGGTGGCGAGTACTGTCTACGCTCAAACAGGACTCATTATTGTCAGACATTCCAGTGATTATGACATCAATTGAAGAAGAACGAGATCAAGGCTATGCGCTTGGCGCAACCGATTACCTCGTCAAACCAGTAGAAAGTCATCAATTAGCGGCTATATTAAATCAATACCATGTTGGGAACGACTATCAACGTTTAGTCATGGTTGTTGAAGACGATGTGATAAACCGGGAACTCGTTGCCAAAATGATCAAACAAGAAGGTTGGCGCGTATTCAAAGCAGAAAACGGGCGCGTCGCTTTAGAACATCTTGAAGACAAAAACCCCGCCCTGATTTTATTAGACTTACTGATGCCAGAAATGGATGGCTTTGAATTTGTCTCCCACTTACGTCAAAATCCCAAGTGGCGTAATATACCCGTTGTTGTTTTAACTTCAACCAAACTCAGCACAGAAGATCAAGCGCGTTTACAAGGTTATGTCGAAACGATTTTTCAGAAAGAAAGCTATAACGGTGACGACTTATTGGAATTAATTCAGAAACAGGTGGCTACCGCCGCACAATCTCATTTACAACAAGAACTTGAAAATCAAGGATGGACAATCCCAGCGTTGCCAAAAAATAAAGAACTACAAGGATTGTGTATAAGAAAGGATTAAATCTGAGTGTGCTTTCTAGGGGTGTGTTTATTTGATGTAGAACAAAATTCCCTATATTAATCAATATGTTATATTTACAATCTCCAGAAAATTTTCTAGTGTATCATTTTGACAAGAAATTAAATAAATTATTGATTATTAACTGACATCAAATGGAGGGCACATTCCTTGCGAGCTAATCCCTTTTGTAAACAATCCCTGGGGCGCATTCCCATTATCACGATTGATTTTCGTTCCAAATTTATTTTGCGTAGGGCTATCGGAGTGCAAAATTTATTTTGCGTAGGGCTATCGGAGTGCAAAATTTATTTTGCGTAGGGCTATTGGAGTGCAAAATTTATTTTGCGTAGGGCTATTGGAGTGCAAAATTTATTTTGCGTAGGGCTATTGGAGTGCAAAATTTATTTTGCGTAGGGCTATCGGAGTGCAAAATTTATTTTGCGTAGGGCTATCGGAGTGCAAAATTTATTTTGCGTAGGGCTATCGGAGTGCAAAATTTATTTTGCGTAGGGCTATTGGAGTGCAAAATTTATTTTGCTTCTTTGTTATTGAGATTGATAATGACCCTTTTTTTGGGAATGCACCCCAATCCCTGTCGTTATCGTTTTTTTATCCTGTTCAAATCGGGAGAAAACCCATGCCAATCGCACCCTTAAACAACCAAGTGGTTTTTAAAAAACTGCTATCGGATGAAGAAATCTTGAAAGCCTTCATCAAAGACTTTTTGGATATTGATATCACCCCCCAATCCATTGAAGTTGAAAAAAAGTTTATTCCACCCATCGGCGGCGTTGATATTGAAATTGATATTTTTGTTGATGATCCAACTCATCGCCTAGTCATTGAAATCCAACGCGAACGCTATGATTACGATTTTGACCGCTTTTGGCATTATCACATCGCCTCGCAATTAGAATGGGTTAAAAGCCACAAAGACTATAATGTCTATACCATCGTTTGGTTCACTCGCAAAGTACGTGAAAAGCAATACCAACAGAGTTTGATCACGACTAACCAAGTCACCACAACGGAACATGGGCAATCCATGATACTGTATCCTCACCAGTTATTTTTTCTGAATCCCTTTTATCTGAACGATAGAACCCCCCAAGGATTAAATGACTGGATGACTTTAGTCGTGGAAAGCATCAATAACCCTCGCACTCCCAATATCAATTTGGAGCGGCCAATTATACAAAAAGCGGCTAAGTTGATTGACGATGATGGCTTAACACCCCAAGAACGCATGGAAATCATAGATGAACGCGATTACAATAATATGCGTCGCAAGGAATGGGATGATGGCGTTCAAGAAGGTAAACAGGCAAGAAACCTAGAAATTGCCCGCAATTTGTTAGCAGAAGGTGTTGAACTGACATTAATTGCAAAAACCACTGGCTTGTCTATTGATGAGTTAGAATCTTTAACTTAACATCAATTAATAACGACAAGGATTGTTTATAAGAAAGGATTAAATTTGAGAGTGCTTTCAGGCTAATCCCTTTTTATAAAGATAAAAACGACAAGGATTGGATATAAGAAAGGATTAAAAATTAACTGTAAGGCATGACGATTAAATAAATAAACAATTTCATGTCTTGTTGTGTTTAGGGAAATTGCTTTGATAATGAACAAAACAACATTTTCACTTCAATTGTTTAAATGAAATAATCGTCATGCCTAATCTTACTAATTAACTCACATCATTCCCGATTTTAATCAGTGTTGATCATGATAATCATGATAAATCAGCGTTCTATCCTTATCAATTTTTATCATATTTCTAATAGAGTCATCACGTCGCCTTGTCATCAGCTTGAATGGGTAAAGTGAACGTAAACGTCGAACCCTTTTCCAATTCACTTTTAACCCATATCCGCCCTTGATGCGCTTCAACCATCCTTTTAACGATGCTAAGCCCTAACCCCGTACTTTTTTCACCAGCAGTTGGCCGAACACTGGTTCGATTAAATTCACCAAATATTTTGTTGATTTCACTTTCAGGAATCCCTTGCCCTTGATCCGCGACAGAAATCAAGACATCATCCCCTTTCCGTTCCGCTTTCATCGTGATCACCGTTTCAGGAAAAGAAAATTTAAGAGCATTGGTAATCAGATTGTTCAGCACTTGATTAATCCGCTCCTTATCAAGCTTTATCGAAGGTAAATCCTCCGCCAAATCAAGATTCAACTCAATCGACTTAGGTTTAGCGAGCATACGGTTTGAAGCATGACATTCACCCAAATAGTCATAAAGATTGACTTCTTTTAATTGAAGATTAAGACTGCCCGATTCAATTGCACTGATATCCAACAGATCGTTAATCAAATTGAGCATCGTTTCGCAGGATTTATCCATTCGTAGCATCACATCTGTTGTCATACTCTCATCCAACTTACCACTCATTAACAAGCCCAAATAACCCTTCACCACGCCCAAAGGATTTCTCAAATCATGTGCAGCAATCCCCAAAAATTTGTTTTTGAGTTCATTCAACTCCACTAATTGCTGATACAAGCGACTTTTTTCAACAATGGTTGATAATTGACTCGCAATTTTAAGAAAAAAATCAACATGCACATCCTGATAAGTATTCGGTGTCATGCTCGCAAAAAAGATAAAACCAATCGGCTTATTCAGCGCGATGAGTGGACAAGTCAAACTTGAACGGATACCCTCCTCAAGTATTAATTTTGTCGATATGGAATTAGGATGCCGCTCAAAATACGCCCTTAAATCATTAATGATACGGGGTTGGCCGGTTTCAATAATTTGGTTAAGACTACTCCCTGCCAATTTAGCCGAAAAACCAGGCGTGATCTTCATTTTTTTCGCTTCCGAACGCGCCCAACGCGCACGCACGGTTTTATTGTTATCCACTAATAAAGACACCCCAATTCGATCAAAAGGGATAATAGAACGAAATGAATCATACAAATGATTCAACACCTCGTCCAAAAGTAAACCGGCATTGATTTCCTCGGTTACTTTAGACAATTTGTCCATTTCATGGAATTGTTTTTCAAGACTGCTTCCAAGCGTCACTAACGCTTCGCCCAATTTAGATATCTCATCTTTCTCAGGTTCAATGGGCAGCTCGACATTAAAATAACCCTCTTTCATAGCGAGAGTCGCATCATAATATTTCAAAATTCTGTAATCATTCATAAATATAACCTTTCAAAAGGGCCAAGGAATTGCCCCCTTAGTAACTATCAGTTTTATCTAACCCATTACTGGAAACAATCCCTTATCCCTTGTACAATTATCCGAATGTCTATAACATAACACTAACTTATTAATAACGCGCTTTTCGCGATTTCAAGCAAAGTTTTATCCAACAGCGTTCCAAGCGGTTGTTCAATCTTCATTTTTTGTTTTTTTAGCCACTTTTTCAAGATGAGCAACAAAGCTTGACGACTATTTTTACCATTCAAATGAGGCACTAATGCTCTACCAATAGCACTGAGTTCAATAAACTCACACCGTAAATTAATCAAAGGTTCATCCCCTTGCGAAGCCAAAAAGCGGGCCAATGAACTGGCTATCGGAAACGTACTGAGCGTCGTCACAAATGGGGAAGACTCGATCTGCAATTCTATCGCCTCTCGGTTATAAAGCGCCAATAATTCTTGAGCCAAAGCCTCTCGCAAGATCGATAAATCCTGATCCGGTTGTGGTAACTGTGTACAGACATATAGAAAAAGACTTTCAAAAGAAACCGATTGCGGATAAAGCGTCGTCAAATAAGTCAGCGCCACTTGAATCAATGGCTGTTTAACCGTGATCATTTCACCATCGGCCTTTTTAAATTGAACAGATTCCTCTTCTCGCTCATTGGCAGGTGTCTTGTCGGCCGGCAAAAAGGCCGCAAGATAACAAGAAAATATGCCTTTCCAATCCACTTCCCGATGAACCGAAATTTCTTGATGACAAAGCAGTGAACGACGTAATGTACGATTGTAAAAGAAATCAAAGTATTGTTCCTTTTTCAACAAATCTTCTTGAAACAATTCCGCCATCGCCTCAACGACATCATCAGGAAAAGACAACATTAAATAATGCCGAAATTCAATATCAGTGACATAAGCTAAACCGTGTTGCCCGGCCTGTTTAATAAATTGATGAAAATAAACAGGATGATTCTCTTTTTCTAGTAAATCATGGTCTAAATAATTATCCTGTAGCGTTTCTAATTGCTGCGATTTTTCTTGTAATAGTAAATCAAAAGCCTCATTACCCTCTTGACGGAGGTTAGCCAAAAAGCGCACAATGCCTTTCGCCTGCATCATCTGATCAGAAAAAGGCAGATGATCTGGCAATTGTTGCGTATGATACAGCATCATATCCCGCACAACATTCTCTAGGTACCAACCAGGATAAACATTATAGCTAATATAAGCGATACCATTAGGGGCTAAATGACGCTGAATAATCTCTAACACAGTCTCTTGCATCTTTTCAGGCACCCAAGAATACACACCATGAGCAATAATATAATCAAACTCTCCCAAAGAGGCATCAACGTCATTAAAATCAAATTGTTTAAGCGTCAAATTAGCGAGTTTAATCGCCTCAATCATCGCCAGCCCCTTCGCAATTTGTTGAGCAGAAAAATCTATCCCCAATAATGAAGCCCGTGGCAAACTTTGAGCAATCGCAATAATATTAGTCCCATCACCACAACCTAATTCCAAAACGCGACAACTTGCCACAACAGGCGGATTGAGTCCAAAAAGCATGGATAAAGTAGCCAGCTTACTTGGATGGGTATCAGAGTAAACCAGAGAAGGATAAGGTATTTCATCGTAAGTATTCATAGACTAAAGTAGTACAAGGAATTAACGAAACTAAATAAAGCAAATGCAAATGCTTTCGCAAAGCGATTAATATCGATATAAACGCTAAAGACGCTAAAGATGTTTTCTCTCAAGAAACCTCTTGCGTCTCTTGCGTCTCTTTTTCAATCAATAAAATATATCCC
>Ga0233403_10000558_pt1 | contig 17588 bp, 12 predicted proteins | sample Na_oxic_1_MG_FD_179866 | JGI IMG/M metagenome (GOLD analysis project Ga0233403, IMG submission 179866) | Seawater microbial communities from Saanich Inlet, British Columbia, Canada - Na_oxic_1_MG | ecosystem: Environmental > Aquatic > Marine > Inlet | place: Canada: British Columbia | collected...
GGAACCATTCCGGGAATGGCCTCAAGCCGCGCCTTTTTTTCCGAAGATACGCCCGGTATGGAACGCATCAGCCCCTGAGTATAAGGATGCAGGGGATTATTGAACAGGGTTTTCACCTGGGCCTCCTCCACGACCCGGCCCGCATACATGACCACCACCTGTTCAGCAGTTTCGGCCACAACGCTCAGATCGTGCGTAATGAGCAGAATGGCGGTTCCCGTGCTCTCACGGAGTTTTTCCATCAGCTCCAATATTTGGGCCTGTATGGTCACATCCAATGCGGTGGTCGGCTCGTCCGCTATAATCAGACGGGGATTGCAGGCCAAAGCCATGGCAATCATCACCCGCTGTCGCATACCGCCGCTCATCTGATGGGGATGGTCGTTCACCCGGGTTTCCGGAGACGGAATGCCGACCTGCTTCAGAAGGGTTATGGCACGATCAGTGCCTTCTTTTTTCCCGACTTTCTGATGGAGCCGGATCACTTCGCTGATCTGTTCTCCGACTCTGAAAACCGGATTCAGGGAAGTCATAGGCTCCTGGAAAATCATGGAAATTTTATTTCCCCGGATATCCCGCATTTGTTTTTCGGAAAGCGAAAGCAGATTCGTGCCTTCGAAACAGATGCTTCCATCCACGATCTTTCCCGGAGGATCAGGGATGAGGCGCATGACGGAAAGCGCGGTGACACTTTTTCCGCACCCGGATTCTCCCACAATGCTGAGGGTCTGACCTTCGGAAATGCAAAGGCTCACATCGTCAACGGCTCTTGCAATGCCTCTTTCCGTGAAAAAAGAGGTTTTGAGATTTTTTACTTCTAGCAGCATGATGTCAGTGTGTCAGTGTTAAGGGTTAAGTGTTAAGGTTTTAAGGTTTTAAGGTTTTAAGGTTTAAACCTGTTCATGTTTTGAATATCCTAATTCCCAATTCCCAATTCCTAATTCATTCCCTCAGTCTCGGATCCAGCGCATCCCTGAGACCGTCTCCCAGAAGATTGAAGCCAAGCACGGCAAGCAGAATCATAATGCCGGGAAAGGTGACCACCCACCAGGCCCGGAGAATCAGGGATCGGCCATTGGCCAGCATTGCACCCCATTCGGCTGTGGGAGGTTGGGCGCCGAGTCCCAGAAAGCTCAGGGCAGCGGCTTCCAGAATGGCGGATGCAAATCCCAGCGTGGTCTGGACAATCAGGGGAGCGAGACAGTTGGGCAGAATGTGGACAAAGATCAGCCGCATGTCCCGCGCACCCAGAGCACGCGCAGCCTGCACATAATCTTTGGCGTATTCCTCCAGAACAGAACCCCGCACAAGTCGGGCATAACGGGGGATGCTCACCACGCCGATGGCAATCATGGCATTACGCAGGCTGGGTCCCAGGAATGCCACAATCACAATGGCCAGAAGAATAGGGGGAAAGGCCAGCAGAATGTCCATCAGTCGCATAATCAGATTGTCTGTTTTCCCCCCGTAAAATCCGGCAATTGCCCCGGCAAGGGTTCCGAAAAAAAGTGAGATCGCCACAGCGACCACACCAACAATCATGGACACCCGGGAGCCGTGGATCAGCCGGCTCAGGAGGTCTCTCCCGAAATCATCGGTTCCCAGAGGATATTCCCGATCACTCTTTTCCGACCATATCGGCGGTTTGAGCTTGGAATAAAGGGATTGCTCAAGAGGATCATGCGGTGCCAGCCAGGGCGCGAAAACAGCCATGAACAAAAACACAGCGATGATGATCAGCCCTGCCAGTGCGATCCGATTCTTACGCAGCCGAAGCAATGCTTCCAGCAGAGGGCCGCGGGATTTGAATGTTTGATCATTTGTCATTTGTTGTCAGTTTCTCTGTTTTTCAGCTTACCTTGATTCGGGGATTGATCCACGCATAAAGAATATCCACAAACATATTGATGGTGACAAACATGGTTGCAACCACTATGGTTCCGCCCTGCACCGCATTGAAATCCCGGGCGTAAACGCCGTTGAGAATCCAGAGACCGATGCCGGGCCATGCAAAAATGGTCTCCGTGAGAATTGCTCCGCCCAGCAGAATGCCAAACTGGAGTCCGATCACCGTGATGATGGGAATGAGCGCGTTTTTCAGTGCGTGCTTGTAATGCACCATCATGAGCGAAAGCCCTTTGGCTTTCGCAGTCCGGATATAATCCTGACGCAGCACCTCCAGCATGCTTGACCGGGTGATCCGCGCAATGGTGGCCATGGGAATGGTGCTGAGGGTGAATGCAGGCAGCACCAGATGCCACAATGTGTCTTTGAACGCAGCCCAGTTATAGGTGATGATGCTGTCAATGATATAAAAGTTGGTGATAATCTCCAGGTGGATATCGTAGCTGAGTCGCCCTGAAAGCGGAACCCAGCCCAGATGCAGCGAAAACACGATCATCAGCACCAGACCCAGCCAGAAAATGGGCATGGAAACACCTGTCAGCGAAAGAACCATGCTCACATAATCGAAAAGTGAATACTGGCGGGTCGCGGATGTTATTCCGGCAAGCATTCCGATCACAGTGGCAATGATGATTGCCATGAGGGCCAGTTCAATGGTCGCGGGCAGACGATCCGCAATTTCCCTGCTGACTTTCTCGTTTGTACGCAAGGCACGGCCGAGATCTCCCTTCAGCAGCCGGGACATGAATCGTCCGTACTGCACATAAAGCGGTTGGTCCAGTCCCAGTTGCTCCCGGAGGATTTTGAGGGATTTTTCGTTTGCCCGCTCCCCGAGCATCATTTCCGCAGGGTCTCCCGGAATCAGATGAATCATGAAAAACACCAGCACGGAAACCCCGAAAATGGTGGGGATAAGCGATAATATACGATGAAGAATAAATCTTATCATTTGGAAAAAAGGGGGTTAAGGGTTAAAGGGTTAGGGGTTAAGGCTGGGGACGGCCTGCATATTGACTCGTAAATTCCCCATGCTCGGCTCGGATTGGCCCAAAAACTCATATGGATGACAATCCCGCGGGGGAATTTACGAATCATGATATTACTTCAGCCAGACATTGTGCATCCGCACACTTGCCGTGGGATGGAGTTTGAAATTCATCATACGCTTTTTCATGGGCCAGACTGCCAGAGAATGGGCAACATTGATCATCGGCACTTCATCATGGATGAGCTTCTGTGCGTAATGATAAAGCCGGGTGCGCTCTTTCACATCAACTGTGGTCTTGGCTTTGAGGATTGTGTCATGATATTCCTGATTTTTCCACTGGGTCCGGATATTAGGATCTGCCATTCCGTCCAGAAGAACAAGCAGAAAATTGTCCGGGTCTCCGTTGTCGCCGGTCCAGCCAAGCTGAAAAAGGTCCATCTCCTTGGGCTGGGTCCGCTGTTTTTTGAGATAGGTTCCCCACTCAAATGTCACCAGTTCCACTTCAACACCCAGTTTTTTGAGGTCCGCCTGCATGGCTTCGCCCACTTTCATGCCGTTGGGGTTGTAGGGTCTGGGAACCGGCATGCTCCAAAGCGTGATCTTGTCCTGACCGGCCGCTTTCAGCTTGTCGAAAAATTTGGCTTCTGCCAGAAGCTTTTTCGCTTTTTCAGGATCATAGGGATAGTCCTGAATCTCATCGTTATATCCCCACAGTGTGGGCGGAATGGTGTTCTTCGCCACCTGTCCCAGACCGTAGTAGATGTTGTCCACAATGGCTTTTTTGTTGATGGCATAGGCAAATGCCTGACGGATGCTTTTGTCCTGCCAGAGAGGCTTGGTGTGGTTGAAACTCAGATAGCCGATATTCATACCGGGCTGGGATACGAGTTTCATGTTGGGGTCTTTTTTGGCAAGGTCTATGTCTTCCGGGTTCGGCATCTGGCAGATGTCAATGTTGCCGGTTTTGAGCTCGAGAAAACGGACAGAGTTTTCAGGAATGCATCTGAAAATAATCTTGTCAAGGTAAGGGCCGCCCTTGTCCCAGTATTTTGCATTCTTTTCCAGAACGATTTTGCCGTCTTTGATCCACTGAACAAATTTGAAAGGCCCTGTTCCCACGGGATGACTCTTGTACTCCAAACCATGTTTGAGCACGGCTGTGGGACTGACAATCGCCGCGAAATCCATTCCCATGTTGGCAATAAAGGGGGCCTCAATCCGCTTCAGCTTGAATACCACGGTATCATTGTCCACTGCCTCAATGCTTCCCACGATATCCTCCATCTCCATACTCAGCCAGTATTCCGCGGGAGGCTGTTCTTTGGGAAATTCCCAGGTTTTTTTGAAGAATTTGACATTCTTTTCCTTCATCATGCGTCCCAGGGAAAAGACCACCGCATCGGCATTGAAATCCGTGCCATCGTGGAATTTGACACCTTTTCTCAGATGAAAGGTGTAGGTTTTGGAATCAGGGGAAACATCCCATGAAGTCGCCAGTCCCGGCACAATGTCCGTGGATTCGTCAGCATAAAGCACCAGTTGGTCATAAACATTGTCACAAATCATAAAGGAATTGCCGTCAGTTTCAAATGCCGGGTCCAATCCGGCACTGTCACCTCCGCGTCCGAAAACCAGCGTGCCTCCTGATTTGGGTTCTTCAGCCCATGCAGCACTGGCAAAACACAGAGCGAGCAGGGTCAGCAATACGGTAATTTTTTTCAACATAACCTCCTTTGTCAGATGTTTTTGATGATTGATATTAAGTAGGTTCCGAATCCTGAATGGATACCTGTAGCAGGGGATTGTCTGAATGTCAATTATTTAATGAATAAAAAAAATATTTTCTTAGGTGGTGTGCGAAATTTGGATATGGAACTACATCAGATCTGTCAACTCGGATGGTTATAAATTTCCCCAAAAATAAACTGCCCATACTGACAGGGCTTAATCCGAGTCCTGTGACCTGTTCGCTGGTTTGGTGGTGAAGAATACAGATGTACAACAAATTTGCAATTTGTTTCGAGAACCCGACAGCCCCGCTCTTGAGAGGTGTCCGGGACACAAAACAATCCCAGCACCCTTCAAAAGGGGACTTTCAGCCTTAATCGGGCGGGCGTGTTCATGACTTGGAGGAGGTCATCCAATTCCCTCCTGAGGGGAATAACAGGTATTCCCCAACTTGTAAATGCGCCTCCCTTAACCTCAAAATCTCCCCTTGAAGGAGGGGGCGGAGCGTCTTTTCTCCAACGTCCGGGAAATGATGCTTCCGATTTCGGGCAGATGATCAAAGATGAAAAAATGATCTCCGGGAAACTGTTTCAGGAATATATTCCTCTTCGTCACTGCCTGCCATGTGCGCGCTTCCTCGTAAGTGAATTTTTCATTGTCTCCGATCAGGACACTTATGGGGATATCCAAAGGTTCTGTCTTCTCATATTCATAAGTGGAAACAGCCTGAAAATCCGCTCTCATAATCGGAACAAACAGTTCCATCACTTCTTTTGATTCGGCAATCTCACGGGGAGTTCCTCCGTATGCAAGGATATTTTCTATAAATTCCTTTTCAGGAAGCAGATAGATGTCTTTTTCCTTACTCGGGACGGGCGGCCCCTGCCGGCCGGACGCGAATAAATGAAGAGGTATGGCTGTCTTTTTTTCCCTGATAAGTTTTTCGGCCAGCAAATATCCCACTGTGGAACCCATGCTATGCCCGTAAACGGCAAAAGGCTCATCCAGCTTTTCTTTTATTTGCTGATACACATCCTCTGCCATGTCATGCATGCTGGTGAGCAGCGGCTTACCCCAGCGTTTTCCCCGCCCCGGAATGTCCATCGGGACCACATTGATAAAATCGGCAACGTGGTTTTCAAAATTTTTGTAAGCATAATAGCTGCCGCCTGCAAAGGGAATGCAGAAGAGATTGATTTTCTGAGACAGAGAAGAAAATTTGAAATTATTGTTTTTCGTCATCACCTGTAACCTTGTACAATCAGCAGGTCTGAAAAATTCTGACAACAAATCCCATTCAGCCCAGCTTTGTGAAAAGAGAATACTTTCAGGATTTTCGATCTGCTGACAATTTATGTTGAAAATATTCCTGATTATAACGGATTTAGAAAAATCCCCGTTTTCGTGGCTAAAATATGGCACCTTCGCATCAAAGACCGGCTTTGAAGTTTTTCCACTGCAAAACCAGGCCCGTAACCATTTTTAAAGATGACTGTTCCGCTTATGAATCCCTGGCTGTGTTGCAGATTCTCTGAATCCTTAATCTGCCGCGCCAGCTTGCCGCAACTTTTCCCCTTCTGAAAATTATAATTTCTTCCCCGCTGATACATTTTTCAATGAGTTCCGGCAGGCGATTTCCGGCGGCACTCAGCATTTCATATTTCCGGCTAATCTCAGTTGTGTGACATTCCATAATGGCGAGGCGAAAGTTTCGGATGATTCAGAGCCTGAACCCTGACTGCCTGTCATTTTGGATGTTGCCATAGACAGAAACATGCTGTCAAGGTTTTTTTCATGCGGGAATCTGATCTGAAACACCAAGACACCGGTTCAGATCGGTTTTAAAGAACAATTTTCTGCCTTCTTTCAGTTTCAAACCATGTGCTGGCGCAATAAATTTTGACAGGCAGTATTTCATATGATAAAGGAGTTGAAAACTGGAAAGGCGGATTATACGAAATAATATTTTGAAACCATTTTCAAACGCGCCCTTTCAATATTGTCTGACGATATCCGGAATATGACACTCATCAGAGGGCTGGTTTTACCAATACTACTGGGTCATGTTCCGATAACTTTTCAAACAAACACCAACCGCTGACAACAATTATTGCCATGGATTTTGAATTGTTCATTGGCCGCCGATATCTCAGGGCCAAGAAAAAACAGGCTTTTATTTCGCTCATCTCCCTTCTTTCCATTGCCGGTGTCACAGTGGGAGTGACCACCCTCATTGTTGTCATTGCTGTCATGACCGGAACCGAGGCAGATATGAAGGCCCGTCTTCTGGGGGTGCAGCCCCATGTGCTGCTCATGCGGAGCCGGGGGGCTTTTTCCGATTATGAGCGAATCGTGAAACATGCTGAAAAAATGGAGGGGGTGAGTTCCGCTGTGCCTTTTATTTACACTCAGGTGATGCTCCGCTCCGCATCCGGCATAAAAGGAGCTGTTTTAAAGGGAATATATCCCGAATCCCCCGAAGCTGTCACCGGCAATTTCAGGCAGGTTTTTCTGAAAGAGGAATCTCAGAAATCCCCGGAGGAAAATGTACCCCAAAGGCTTAAAATGATGCCCAAAATTATTCTGGGCCAGGTGCTTGCCAAAGAACTGGGGGTGGACAAAGGGGATATCGTTTACATGATATTTTCCCGGAAAAAAGGATTTACAATGAGCCAGGTGCCGGCAAACAGGCCCTTTGAAGTTGCGGGAACCTTTGAATCGGGATTGCATGATTACGACAAATCTTTTGCATGGACATCTCTGACAGATATTCAGAAACTTCTGAATATGGGAGATGCGGTTTCCGGCATTGAAATCCGGATCAGGGAAATCTTCAGGGCAGCGGAACTTGGGAAAAAAATAGAAGGCGATATGGGATCGCCCTTCTGGACAATGGATTGGATGCAGAGAAACCGGAACCTGTTTTTTTCGCTCAAACTGCAAAAAACCGTGATGTTCATTATTTTCTCCCTGATTGTGCTTGTGGCGGGTTTCAGCATTGCAAGCACCCTGATGATGATGGTCATAGAAAAAACAAAGGATATCGCCATCCTGAAAGCCATGGGCGCCACAAGCGGGAGCATCAGGAAAATTTTTATTTTCAAAGGCATGGTCATCGGACTGATCGGCACGGTTCTCGGTAGCTGCCTGGGATTTGCCTTATGCGCCCTGCTCAGAAACTATCAGTTTGTGGAACTTCCCGCTGATGTGTATTATTTTTCAAAGCTTCCCGTGAGGCTTGAAATCCCTGATGTTCTGCTGATCACAGGCTCGGCCATGGTGATATGTCTGCTGGCAACCCTTTATCCGGCACACCGGGCATCCGGTCTCAACCCTGTGGAGGGAATTCGGAACGGCTGACCATCCGGAATTCCATCCGATGCAGAGGTATCATATATATGCGGACAAATTTTTTTTCCAGAGAACTTGATTCAGCCTCCATCCGAATGTTGAACTGGAACGTATACAAAGGAAAGGGAAGCAATTGGAAAAGTGATTTTCACCGGCTTTCCAAAAAGCAGGACCTGATTCTTATTCAGGAGGCCTGTCTGAATAAAACCATGACAGAGGCATTGGATACGGAAAACATGGAATGGAATTTTGTGCCGAGCTTCATCTATCGCCGGAAGGCAGTTCCCACAGGCGTTCTGACTGCTTCCAAAACCCAGCCTCTGAGTTCGGATTTTTTGAAAACCACTTATCTTGAACCCATCGTTAAAACCCCCAAAGTCTCTCTTCTGACCTGCTACAAACTTTCCGGCACCAAAAAAAAACTGCTTGTCACCAATGTCCATGCCATCAATTTTGTGGGATTGACAGCGTTCCGGTCCCAGTTGGAGGATCTGGAAAGGATTTCACAGGAGCACAGAGGCCCGATGATCCTTGCGGGAGATTTCAACACCTGGAAAAAAAAAAGGCTGAAACTGCTGATGGATATGACGGAGCGGCTGGAACTGGAGGAAATCAATTTCACCCCGGATTATCGGAAGCGGCGTTTCGGTTATCCGCTGGATCACATCTTCTTCAAAGGGCTGAGGGTACAGAATTACAATGTTATAAAAAACATCGCCTCATCCGACCATAAGCCCATGACAGCGGAGTTTTACTTTCCCTCCCCGCTCCTGCCAGCCAGAAGCTTAATCAGAAGCTTAAATTGATAAATTTGCCAGATGGCAACATCCGAGATTTTCTTCCTCTTATCATAGGGTTAAATAGAACAGCCGGGTAAGGAATTAGAAAATGGAAATCAGGAATTGACACCCCGAAGGGGTCAGATAAAACAGCCCAGGGTCAGCGCAGTACTGGATGGAAATTGGATGGAAATTGGATGAAAATGGAAATCAGGAATTGACACCCCGAAGGGGTCAGATAAAACAGCCCAGGGTCAGCGCAGCGCCACCCTGGGTACTGGATGGAAATTGGATGGAAATTGGATGGAAATTGGGTGGAAATTGGATGAAAATGGAAATCAGGAATTGACACCCCGAAGGGGTCAGATAAAACAGCCCAGGGTCAGCGCAGCGCCACCCTGGGGAACAGGGCGGAAATGGAAAATGGGAATTTTGACACCAAGGGGTCAGATAAAACAGCGCAGCGCCACCCTGGGTACTGGAAATTATCACGTCTTATAACTTACAAAAGGAAATCACCATGTCTGAAAATTCCCGCGTAACCAGAGCCGCCGGAGTGGTGGGCGCGGCGACCTTGCTGAGCCGTATTTTCGGCTTTGCCCGGGATGTGGTCATAGCGTGGTTTTTCGGAGCGGGCCTGAGCGCTGACGCATTTTTCGTGGCCTTCCGAATTCCCAACCTGCTGCGCCGGCTCTTTGCCGAAGGCTCCCTGACCATTGCGTTCATCCCGGTATTCACCGATTACATGACCCATCACGGAAAGGATGAGGCCTTTCATCTGGCACGCGCCGCACTGAGGATGCTGTCCCTGATTCTCATTTGTGTCTCTGTGCTGGGTGTCCTGTTTGCCCCGCTGATTGTTCGGATTGTCGCGCCCGGATTCGCTGATTCGCCGGAAAAACTTTCCCTCACGGTTTTTCTGACCCGCATCATGTTTCCCTATGTGTTTTTTATCTGCCTTGCCGCGCTCTGCATGGGCATACTTAACGTGTTCAGACACTTTGCAGCACCTGCCATCGCACCGGTGCTTCTGAATATAGCCATGATCCTGTCCGTATTTCTGATTTCCCCTTACACGGATAAGCCGGTAACCGGCCTTGCCGCAGGTGTCATTATCGGCGGCATATTACAGTTGGCCCTCCAGTTCCCCTTCCTGATAAAAAAGGGTTTTTATTTCTGGCAAAAGGCAGGCATTTACCATTCCGGGCTGAAAAAAATAGGCATCCTCATGCTGCCCGCGGTGTTCGGTGCAACAGTGCATCAGATCAATATTATCGTGGGAACCCTGCTCGCGTCCCTGCTGCCCCAGGGAAGTGTCTCATATCTGTATTACGCGGACAGGCTGGTGGAATTCCCGCTGGGAATATTTGCCATCTCCATAGCGACAGCCATTCTCCCGAGTCTTTCCCAACAGGCATCGGCAAAAGATTTCAACGCGCTCCGGCATACTTTTTCCTATGCCATGAAACTGGTTTTTTTCATCACCATTCCCTCAATGGTGGGGCTGATTGTTTTAAGGGAACCCATTATTGCCCTGTTATTCAAAAGGGGTGCGTTTGATTCACAGACAACCCGCTTGACTGCTGAGGCACTTTTATATTATAGTATCGGATTGTGGGCATTTTCAGGGGTGCGGATTGTGGTATCCACCTTTTACGCCTTGCAGGACACAAAAACACCTGTGAAAATAGCCTTTGTCTCTGTTATCGCAAACATTGTGCTGGGCATACTTCTGATGGGTCCCATGCTTCACGGTGGACTGGCAGTGGCCACCGCATTGGCATCAATGCTCAATTTCGGGCTTCTGGTTTATGCGCTGAGGCGGAGAATCGGTGCGCTGGAATGGCGGGAGATTGTGAATTCCGTGTGCAAATCGCTGATATGCGCCCTGATGATGGGGGTAGCTGTCCAAGCCCTTGCATTTCTGATCATTCCTTCGAAAGACGGAAGCATCATCGGCTTTTTCTCAGGGCTGATGGTCAGCATTGTTGCCGGGTGCGGGTTTTATGTCTTTTTTGCTTTTCTGCTCAGAAGCAGGGAGCTTGATGATGTCTTAAAAATGATAAGGAGGTAACTATGTTCAATATCAGGCAGAATTTTATCATGTCTTCCGCCATAACAATCATATTTTTTCTGTTTCTGCTCATCGTCTTCGGAGACAAAGGGCTTGCTGATCTGAATCTGATGGAAAAAACCAGAGACGGTCTGGCAGAACAAAACGAAACTCTTTTTCAGGAAAATCTCTCATTGTACCGTTCCATTGAGCGATTGCAGCACGATCCCAATTTTATTGAAAATGTGGCAAGACAGGAACTGGGGGTCATCGGTGAGAACGAAATCATATTCAGACTGGAGCCGTATCAGAAAACAGGTGTCAGCATATCGAAAATATCTGTGGGCAAACCCTGATGGAAATTTGATCTCGTTACGAGGCTCTGCCTCACTTCTGAGATTGCAATTTCTGGACTGGGTGTGGTCTCAGGCAAATTTTTTAGGGACTCGGAAAAAACGCATTCCCCCATTGTGAACACCCAACAGAGGGAAATGCAGCCGGGATATGATGATTGGGGACTCAAAAAAATCGGGTGTCCCCTTTTGCACTGAAGCGGATATCACACTGTCCGCCTGAGAGATAAGCCGACAGAAGGAATTCTGTGTGCATCCGCTGATACAAAAGCCGCTGTCAGTGCGGGCTTTTCCGGGAGGGCATAATCGCACCGGCCATCTGGGTGTCAGATCCATGACTTTGTGCCGGAAACCGTTCTGAGACTGTGATGAGCCGTTTTTTTAACGGGCCGGATACCGGCAGTCACCGCACTGCCGCTGACTTTTGTGTTATGCGATCTATAAATGACGTACATGACAGACCAAACTGAGAACAATTAAAGAGAAGGCATGTTATGAAAAACTGTGTATTATACATTTCAATTATAGCCGCGACAGTGTTTTGCAGTCCGGGACTTCATGCAGATGAACTGATGATTTACACAGAAGAATGGAAACCGATAAGTTTTTCTGAAAATGGCAAAGCCGGAGGGCTGGGTGTTGAGGTTGTTCAGGAAATTCTGAGGCGACTGGGAACCAGAGACAATATCAAGGTCATACCTTGGGCAAGAGGCTGGAAATATCTGATGGAAAATCCGAATGTTGTCCTTTTTACCATGACACGCACAGAAAAACGTGAAAAACTGTTTACGATGATCGGTCCCGTAGCTGTCGGGACAACCAACTTTTACGCAAAAAAAGGGAGCGGAATTGCAGTAAGAAACATGGAAGATGCCAAAAAAGTTAAAAGCATAGGTGTTTACAGAAGCGCAGTTGAAGAACAGATTCTGACAGATGAAGGTTTTTCCAATCTTGAGGTGACATCAGTGCCGTTGCTTTCTGGAAAAAAACTTATGGCCGGGCGAATAGATTTGTGGTGCAATGCAAATCTTACTGCGGGAAAAATACTTGAGGATGCAGGCTTTTCCGCAAATGATGTCGAGAATGTTTTTACGATAAGGGAGAATCATCTTTACATTGCCATATCAAAAGGAACTTCTGAAAAAGTTGCCAATATGTGGAAAAACACTCTGGAATCAATAAAAAATGACGGTACATTCGCTCAAATTTACAGCAAATGGCTGCCAGGCGAAGAACCGCCTGAAAAAACCGAACGCATAGGCGTATTATTGCATTAACCGGCAGAAAGACAGCACACAGCAGGCACAGAGGAAGGCACGACATAACAATCAATTGTTGCAACGGACGGGAGCTTTAAGCCGCACGGAATTTCAAGGTGATGCCGCAGATGAACTCTGTGTTAGTGCGCCAAGCAAAGTTTGGTGCTTCCTACTGGGTGAAAGTCCCTGCCGGGCAAGGGTCCGGCCAGCCGCCCGTACCGGGGTGTTATAATGACAAAATTTATCGTTAAATCAGCAATGAACAAAGTTGGTTTCAAACTCGTCCTCATGACTGGGATTGCGGTTCTGCTATCCGTCTTATTAACGGGGGGGTTCGGATATATTTCTTCCAAGCAAATTATTTATCACGATATGGAAACGACCAGAATCAGCAATCTGGTGAAGTTGAAGACAACTACTATTGAAAAAAAAATTCACAGCGGCATTGAAATTTCCAAAAAACTGGCACAGGATGCCATGTTGCAAGAATGGTTTAAGAGCAATGAAAAAAGTGAGAAACTTGAACATCGGATACAACAGAACCTCACATTCATTGCTGAGGATCTGGGATATCCCATCGCTTTCATTGCGAATATAGCCACTCTTAATTTCAGGATAAATGGAAACAAACCAACAGAAGTTCTCTCAGAAAATGATCCGGATGATGCCTGGTTTTTTAATTTTCTCAACAAAAAAAAGTCAGTTGAAATCAACATTGACTTCAACAATGATTTGAAAGAAACATTTGTCTGGGTCAATGCGTTAATAGGCTCCCCTGACAAACCTCTCGGCGTAGCAGGAATTGGGCTTCCATTTCAGGAGACATTCAATGATTTCACAAAAAATGAGTTTGAGGAGTTTGGAAAAGTTTGGATGATAAACGGAAAAGGTCAGATTCAGATTGATGAACAGGTTGAAAACCTGGGCAGACAGGTTCAGGATTTCATCCCTGCCCCAGTATTTACCAATTTCCTTGCAAACCCCCAAAAAAACGGTGTCCAAGTATGTGATGATCCTGATAAAACAGAAACCATTTTCGATTGGAGGCAGGAAGTTGTTTTCGCCATGAGCAGAATTGCAGATACAGACTCCGTCATTGTTATTCGGATTTACAAAACCCGGTGGTTATGGGATATTTTGAAACCTTTTTTCAGAGGGGTGCTAAGATCAGCCATGATCACTTTGGTTTTAGTTTCCTCAATTTTCGCATTGATTTCCATCTTGACCACAAAAGTTTTAACACGGCTTTCACAGAAAGTCATTGCTTTGGGCGAAGAGGATTTTGAATCCCCGCTCTGTCAAAAAGATACAGATCGCAAAGACGAATTCGGAGAGATTGCCCGCGGGTTGGAAACCTCCGGCAGAAAACTTTCAAACGCTTACTATGCCTTGAAGGAAAGAGAAAACAGACTGAAAAGTCTGAATAAGACATTTGAACGATTTGTTCCCAAGCAGTTCCTGAACCGTATTGCAAAAGACGGGCTTGAACAAATCCACCTTGGGAATGCTGAAAGTGATATCATTACGATTCTTTTCTCTGACATTCGTTCCTTCACATCGTTGTCTGAAAATATGGCCCCGCAGGAAATCCTCAATTTTCTGAATGAGTATTTTCAGCAAATGAACCGACCTATCCATGACAATCACGGCTTCATTGACAAATTCATCGGAGATGCCATTATGGCACTTTTTGCTCGCACAGATAATCAGGAAGATGCCAATGATGCAGTTCTTGCTGCTGTAGAAATGCAGGAAAATCTGGCAGAATATAACAGACATCGAAAAAAATCGGGATATATTCCGATATCCATTGGTGTCGGAGTTCACACCGGACCTGTTGTGATTGGCACTGTGGGATCATCAGACAGGATGGAGTCAACGGTTTTGGGGGATTCCGTAAATCTGGCTTCCCGACTGGAAGGACTTACCAAACGATATAATTCACAAATCATTATTTCTTCTCAGACATACCGACACTTGGCCAGCTCTGATTTTCTTTGCAGAGAACTTGATTTTGTAAGTGTGAAAGGAAGGGATAAACCTGTTGTGATTTTTGAGGTGTTTAACAGCGATCCTGCAAATATCCGTGATCTGAAACAGGAAATGCTTTTTTCCTACCATAAAGGACTCGGTAATTATTATTTGAAGAATTGGCAGGAAGCTATTCAACTTTTCAAATCATGTGTGGCTATTTATCCTGATGATGTCGTTTCAAAAATGTATATTGAGCGGTGTGGTCAATTCCAAAAAGCCCCTCCATCAGATAATTCCCTGTCATTCAAAGCTTCAGAGGGGATTATGCCCAGTCATCTCAATCTTTGACTGAGGAAATTTGAGCAAGGAGTTTTCGAGTATGAGAAAATGTACAGGGAATAACACCCGGGAATGGGGACCTGATGCAATTTTTGATGTGCAATGCAAAAATTGCGGGGATTTGGTTGAGTTCTTCAAGGACGAAATCACCAGATACTGTTCACACTGCAAAGAAATTGTTTACAATGATCGGAAAGATTATGGGTGTGAGCGGTGGTGTTCACCCTCCTCACCATCCCATATGATATATTTTTGTTCTAAATTCAAAAGCTCAAAACAACGGTTTTCCGGTCACAAAATTGCATAACAAAGCAAATCAGCTCGGATGCATATTTGCCAGACCGTCAGAAAAATAAGGAGTGCAAAAATTAAGCGAGGGCAGCGAGCGATTTTTTGCATATCGGATATTTGCGGAGCTTTCGGGAAAAAGACTGTCAGAAAAAGGAGTGCAAAAATTAAGCGAGGGCAGCGAGCGGTTTTTTGCATATTGGATATTTGCAGAGCTTTCAGAAAAAAGACTGTCAGGAAAAGAAGACCGTCAGAAAAATAAGGAGTGCAAAAATTAAGCGAGGGCAGCGAGCGGTTTTTTGCTTTATTGTTGGTATCAGTTTCAATATTTTTTCTTGCATTTGTTTCAGAATGTTATGAGAATTTGCGACTGCCGAGCGGGTAATTGCCTGATTTTTTTATTGACAAATGATTTTTTAATTTATAAATCAGTTTTCATTAGATTTTCAATCTGGTTGATTGTAAAGACCGGAAGCCGGAAAACCTGAACATCGGGGCACTTTCTCTGACCGTGGAACAATTTTGCAAACTGTTCCGAACGATTTGCAAAATCGTTCTGTGGCAAAGTGTGAACTGACAAATGAAAGATACATCGGGTTTTATAAAACACTTTTAAGAGGGAGGAAATATGAGAACCATTATCGAACCATTCAGGATCAAATCCACGGAACCGATCAAAATAATTTCCAGAGATGAAAGAACCGCGGCTTTGGAAAAAGCTCACCTGAATGTGTTCTTGCTAGATGCAGAGGATTGCTGCATTGATCTTTTGACCGACAGCGGCACCGGTGCCATGTCAACAGCACAATGGGCGGCCATGATGCTTGGTGACGAAAGTTATGCAGGCAGCAAGTCATGGAAAAAGTTTGAAAAGACCATAAAGACCATCACCGGTATCAGACATGTCTTACCAACACATCAGGGAAGAGCGGCAGAATCCATCCTTGCAACCACCCTGATAAAAAAAGGGGATGTCATTCCGAATAACAGCCATTTTGACACAACACGCGCAAATATAGAATTTGCAGGTGGCAGCGCTCAGAACTATTTGTGTCAGGACGGCATGGACACGTCAAAAGATGTCATGTTCAAAGGCAACATGGATATTGAGAAGCTTGAGGAGTGTATAAAAAAACACGGCAGTGAAAAAATACCCTTCGGCATGATAACAGTGACAAACAATACAGGCGGCGGACAGCCTGTTTCCATGGAAAATGTGAGGTCTGTAAAGAAGGTTCTTGCCAAGTACAATATTCCTCTTGTCATTGACAGTTGCCGTTTTGCAGAAAATGCCTTCTTCATCAAACAGTTTGAAAAGGGTTATGAAGACAAAACACTGCTGGAGATAGCTCAGGAGATGTTCAGTTACGGCGATGCGGCAACCATGAGCTGCAAAAAGGACGGGCTTGCCAATATCGGCGGATTTCTGATTTGTAATGATGACGGATGGCATGAGAGATTTCAAAATCTGCTGATAATCAAGGAGGGCTTCCCAACCTACGGAGGACTTGCCGGCAGAGATTTGGAAGCAATTGCGGTCGGACTGATGGAAGCACTGGATTACAATTATCAGGTTTACCGCAGTGCCACAATGAGATACCTTGCAGAAAGACTGATACAACGTGATATTCCGGTTGTCCGCCCGCCGGGAGGTCATGCTGTTTTTCTTGATGCCAAAAAATTTCTTCCGAACATCCCGTCTCTTCAATATCCGGGAATAGGAGTGGTCAACGCTCTTTATATTGAAGGAGGGGTCAGAGGAGTTGAACTGGGCAGTGTGATGTTCGGCAGTTTTGATGAAAACGGAAATGAACTTGCTTCTCCTTTGGAGTTGGTACGTCTTGCATTTCCCAGAAGAGTTTACACCCAGAGTCATGTTGACTATTTGATTGAGGTGTTGGAAGAGGTATGGAAACAGAGAGATGATATTCCCGGTTATGAGATTACTTACCAACAGAACTTTCTGAGGCACTTTACCTGCCACTTCAGAAGAGTGTGATTTTGCCCGGACAGAAGTTTTTACTGTGAAGACCTGCGAGGTTTCCCCAAATCTCGGAGGTCTGAAAATTCATGCCGTGCAGTATTTCCTGAAACTGACAAAAATAATTTCAGAGTGAAATAATATGGATACTAATCAGGAAAGAGATCAATGGGTCTCACGAAAAGGTTTTATTTTTGCTGCCGTAGGGGCCGCAATTGGTCTTGGGAATCTTTGGAGATTTCCATTTCAGGCTTATGCAAACGGGGGAGGCGCGTTTCTTTTCCCATACCTGTTTGCTCTGTTGACCGCCGCAATTCCCCTTATGATAATGGAATATGCATTTGGGAGTAAAATGCGTGGCGCTGCCGCACTTTCTTATCGCAAACTTGGTAAAAAATGGGAGTGGTTTGGCTGGTGGCAGGTTATGATACCTGTGGTGGTTATGATGTTTTACTGCACAGTGGTTTCCTGGAGTCTGAATTATATGATTTTTTCATTCACTCAGAGCTGGGGGGATGATCCCGGTAAATTTTTCGGAGTTGATTTTTTAAAAGTTACGGACAGCCCGTGGAACTTGGGAGGTATCAATT
>Ga0233403_10000559_pt1 | contig 17564 bp, 11 predicted proteins | sample Na_oxic_1_MG_FD_179866 | JGI IMG/M metagenome (GOLD analysis project Ga0233403, IMG submission 179866) | Seawater microbial communities from Saanich Inlet, British Columbia, Canada - Na_oxic_1_MG | ecosystem: Environmental > Aquatic > Marine > Inlet | place: Canada: British Columbia | collected...
CCGACAAGTACTACTGAAAATTATTCGTAATGGAAGACAGTATGAGCAATATATATTAGATCATGTGAATTTTGTTCCCCTGTGCGAAGGTTTAAGCTAAATCCTAGGAAAGAGGGCAATCCTTTATGGTTGCCCCGAATGGTTGCCCCGAAAAGGTCTTAGGGTTCTCACGCGTATATTATTTCCTGCGTCGTCCCTTATTTCCCAATTCGTTGTATACTCGGCACGGGAACAAACTGAACTGTTTTAAATGAGGCTGGTGGGCAAGAAAAAACTTGGGTGCCTACATAAAAGTTTAAATTGTGCACGCGTGCAGTATACTTGAATTAAGGTAACTCGCAAAAATTAATATACCCATGTCCAGACCTGTCAGGTTTTCAAAACCTGACAGGTCTTTTCTTGGACATTTTTGAAATGGGTATTTTATTATTTGCGAGTTACCTAAGTCTGTCAGTTTTTAAGATCAATTAAGTTTTTCTAATATATTAACAAATAAAAATATTTTAAAATACGACTGAATTATGTGGCAAAAACGGGCATTTAAAATACTCTTATTTTTGGGGGGGGCGAGCCTCTTATTGGTTCTATCTCTGGTGTATAATTACGTCCATGAAAAAAATCAAATTGAGCAAACTGCTCTAGCTCAAGTTAAACAGGGTACTGTCTATCAAATAAATACAAAGCTTCAACAACAGTCAGCCATAGAATTGCGCCATCAACAAATAGGGATTGTATTGTGCCTCATTGTTTTTCTGGTGTTTTTTTCAGCACTCTTTTTTCGTGCGGACAAGGGGGATAGTTATCGTCTTTGGATGGTGGTATGTTCAGCTTCTGTATTATTATTAATCGGCTTAGGGTTTGTTTTGTCTTTCGCGCAGCAAACCCTATTTGAAGATAAAGGTACAATTATTGCCGACAAAGCCAGTTTACATCAATTTTTATCTGCGAATAGCAAGCAAAGTCTCTCACCTAAAGCGTTACCAAATGCAGTACCTACTGGCATTTTTATTGAGTCCATCACATTTTCTAATGACAATTATGTGAATTTAACGGGTCATATCTGGCAAAAGTACCATGATGATACTCATAAAGGGATAGCGCGTGGTTTTATTTTTCCTCAATCTTCTATGAAAATTGTTGAAGCCTATCGCCATAAGGAAAATAAGACAGAGGTGATAGGATGGTTTTTTGAAGGTTCAGTGCCTCAGCAATTTGATTATTCAAAGTACCCTCTCGACAAAAGGGAAATTAGCCTACTGATACATCACAAAGATATTGACAAAAATATTCATTTAGTACCTGATTTAGCAGCTTATACTCGGCTCAAGCCAAGCGCACTCCCCGGCATCAAACACGATATGATTGTCTCGGGCTGGCATACAAAAAGTAGCTTTTTTCATTATCAAACCCATCTCAGCGAGACATCTAAAAAGCATTTTTTCACTCTTCATTTTACGGTTTTGCTCCAAAGGGATTTGTTGAACCCTTTTTTGTTCAATGTGTTGCCCCTCATTATGGTTGTTTGTATGCTATTTGTCATCCAATTATTCATAGGGCGAATGGGTGCCTTTGCTAACATTGTTGCCCCTTTAGCGGCTTTATTTTTTGGTGTTATCCTTGCTCATCTTGAACTGAGAAGGGAAGTTCTTACTCCCAACATCGTCTCTTTTGAGTATTATTACTTAATGATGTATATTGACATTTTATCTGTTGCAGCAGGTTATTTTCTATTCTATACGAATAAATTCTTATTTATCCAAACTAATAAATTATTATTTCTCCAATACCGTGATGGCTTAGTGACAAAATTGCTTTTTTTGCCATTAATTCTGGGCAACATTTTATGGCTTACGATTTGGATGTTTTACATTTGATGGGATGGCGATCATTTATACTCCGCACGGAAATAAACTAAATTTTTCTTTAGAGGATGGTGAACAAGATAAAGACTTTGCCCATCCTACATAACTCTCCATAAATCAGCCAATGAGAGAAATACTAGGTTACGCCCCGCTCTACATGACAAGACGATTTGTATTGGAGGATATCTCAAAGTGAAATTGGACAGAATACAACTAAAAGGCTTCAAATCCATTCATGATATAGACTTGGAACTGAGACATTTGAATATACTGATAGGCCCAAATGGAGCGGGTAAATCTAATTTTATCCGCTTTTTTCGTTTGATGAATCAGCTAGTACAAAAAGACTTGCAATTCTTTTTGGCACTTCAGGGGGGAGCAGACCGTTTTTTACATTTTGGCCGTCAAATGACTGATGCTATCGAAATCCACCTATTATTTAAGTCTAATCGCTATGCTTGTACTCTTGTACCCGATCAAACCGGTAAGTTAATTTTCAAGGAAGAATATTGTCAACGGCTGAACGTAAAAGCAGGCGATTCTTCTGTTATTAAAGCGTTAGCGAGCCGTGGTGATAAAGAATCGGGTTTGTCGGATAAATTAACGAGCAGTGCAAGCCATATCAAAAGCGATTTGTCTGATTGGCAGGTTTATCATTTTCATGATACCAGTGATACCTCTAAAGTCAAGCAATCCGGCCCGATTCACGATAATGAACGCTTACGTCCCCAAGCCGAAAATCTAGCAGCCTTCCTTTTGTCGATACAGGACACTGATCAATATCGGAAAATTGTGCAAACGGTTCAGCGGGTTGCGCCTTTCTTTCAGGGCTTTATTCTAAAACCTGAAAAAACGCATCAAGACAGTATTCGACTACGATGGAAACATCGTGGCACCGATGATTATTTCGATGCGAATGCTTTTTCTGATGGTACCTTGCGATTTATCTGTTTAACGACGCTGCTTTTACAGCCGCGTTTACCGACGATGATTCTGCTAGATGAGCCGGAACTGGGTTTGCACCCGTATGCAATGCAACTCTTGGCGGGCATGATGCGTAGTGTGGCTAATCGAACACAGATTATCGCATCCAGTCAGTCAGTGACTCTTGCTAATCAGTTTGAATGGTTCGATTTAATCATTGTGGAACCGTTTGATAATGCCTCACAATTCAAACGGCTTTCAGAAGGGGCACTCAAAGTTTGGCTAGATGACTATCGTATAGGCGATTTGTGGGAGAAAAACCTGATTGGAGGCACGCCATTATGTTAAGGATTGGCATCAGTGTTGAAGCTGAACAAAGTCGTCACCTACCATTGATAATAAATAAATTTATTTATCAATGCGTCAATTTTATAATTAGCTAAAATGTGTTAGGATTTTTATATGTTATTAGATGTCGGCGTTGTATTCGCAACTTATATGGGGATCAAACTTTATAAAAAATATCGCAAAAATAAAAAGTGCCCAAAAGACAAAATGATTGTTGAACGGGTTAAACTCCAAGGCAACCTAAAAGAAACAGTTGTCAATGAAGCCAAAGGTGCATCTTCACATGATTTGAAAGTAAGTGTTATTTCTATGGGATTAGGTGCAATAAGACAGGTTATTTATTACCCACCGATAGCTATTTTAAGTCTTGCGGTTTTTATTTATACCGCTATTCCATATCTTGAACGGGTAGAAAACTCGTGGTTCCAGAAACGAAAATTCGATGGCTATGTCCTTTTTTTTATTGGTGATACTATCGTTCTTGCTATGAGCCAGTATTTTGCCGTCGCCTTTGCTGTCTGGTTGGGCAATTTTGGTAAATACGTGACTGAAAAAGCGAAAGATCACTCTCAAAAAATGCTCATTAATGTTTTTGAGCAGCAACCTCGCAACGTATGGATTTTAAAAGACAATGTTGAAATTGAAGTCCCTTTGGAAACCGTCAAACTCAATGACATTGTGGTAGTGAATACGGGTGAAGTCATTCCAATTGATGGCATTATTACCGAAGGAGTGGCTAGTATTGATCAACACGCCTTAACGGGAGAATCACAGCCTGCTGAAAAAGAGGTAGGTGCCCCAGTATTTGCATCTACCATTATTATTACGGGTAGAATTTTTGTTAAAGTAAAAAAATCTGGGCAAGACACGACAATTGCTAAAATCGGTTCGATTTTAAATCACTCTATCGACTTCAAAAGTAGCGTACAGTTGAAAGGAGAAGAGTGGGCAGATCAAATGACTCTTCCAATGCTCGGAATAGCCGGATTAGGTTTTCTTACACTAGGACCTATGGGGGCAACCGTTGTGATCAATGGTCATATTGCAAACCGTATTAGAATTCTGGCACCACTTGTCACACTTAATCATCTTAAGCTAGCGGCCCATAAAGGTATTCTTATCAAAGATGGACGTGCTATTGAAGAGTTGATAAAAGTGGATACGATACTCTTTGATAAAACGGGCACTTTGACTGAAGAAGTCCCTGAAGTTGGGCGAATTATCGTGTGTGAAAATTATGAAGAAAATGAAATATTAAGGTATGCGGTTGCTGCTGAACGTAAATTGGTACACCCGATTGCCAAAGCCATCCTTAACAAAGCCAAAAAAGCCAAACTGGTTTTGCCTGAAATAGAAGATTCAAAATACCAAATTGGTTATGGCATTAAGGTGAGTTTTGAAAACAAGATCATCCGAGTGGGTAGTATTCGCTTTATGAAAATGGAAGATGTTGCCATTCCAAAGAAAATAGAAGAAGCTATGGCAGCTCATACGGAAGGCCACTCCTTTGTGATGGTCGGCATCAATGATAAAGTGGGTGGTGCTATTGAAATACAACCATCAATACGGCCAGAAGTGAAAAGTATCATTAGTGGCTTACGGCAACGTGGCATAAAGCATATTGCCATTGTATCAGGTGATCATAAGCATCCTACCCAAAAATTGGCTAACTCTTTAGGTATGGACAGCTACTTTTATGATATTTTACCCGAAGAAAAAGCCGATATTGTAGAGCAACTTCAGAAAGAGGGAAAATCGGTTTGTTTTGTCGGGGACGGTATTAATGATGCGATTGCTATGAAAAAGGCTCAGGTTTCCATTTCCTTACGAGGAGCCTCCACGCTTGCTACCGATCTGGCACAGGTGGTTTTTATGGATGGCACTCTATCTCATTTATGTGATCTCTTTGACATTTCAAAAAGTGTAGAAGTGAATTTACAAAAGAGTCTTATAATGACCCTTTCACCTACTGTGATTAATGTTGGAGGTGCTTTTTTGTTAAATTTAGGGTTTGTAACTTCACTGATTATAAATCAAGTTGTTGTTTTTGTGGGTGTAGGTAATGCGATGCTTACCTCAAGACAAATTGTTCATCGCAAAATTAAGGATACATCACAATGTCAAACAGAGAAAAGCAATTAGAAGAACTGTTCATGAAAAGAAAGACAGAAATTAGGCATGGGAGGCTTGTAGTGCCTATACCAAATGCTTCTAAATGTGCTTATGATAAATGTGCTATGTGTGCCTATAATAAAAACTCAAGTAGCAATATTGGGGGGATATCTGAAAATGAACAATGGAATCTTGTCAATCGCTATTTATTGGATGCAGAAGATATAATTAAGAATAAAAAGATTATGTCTGTTGATTTGTATTGCTCTGGCTCTTTGTTATCACCAACAGAAGTTTATCCCAATGTCTTATTACATCTTATTGATTTTTTTAAGAAAACAGAATCGTTAAAGGAAATCAATATAGAAAGTCTGCCAAATTTCGTTAAGCCAGAAATTCTCGCTTATATACAACAGGAATTGTCTGATAAAATGCTTTCAATATCAATAGGATGGGAAACAAGCAATGAGGGCATAAGAAAAAATATCTGGAAAAAACAGATTTCAAATAAGATGTATGAGAAAGCATTAACTGTCATAAAATCTTTTGATAATGTTCATGCTAAATACTTTGTATTAGTTGGCTTGCCAGATGTTTCTGAGCAGGAAAGCATTGAAGAATGTTTAACAAGTGTGCGTGAAGCACTTGAAAAGGGAAACCTCAGTATTGAATTGCAGCCAACATCTGTTATGGAAGGAACAATTGTAGAAAAATACTATTATGATGGGCGTTTTTCGCCAATAAGTATCCGTTCTTTGGTGACAATTGCTAAGGAGGTTAAAAAACATTTTGAACAACGGGAAACTTATGTCGGAAAATTTTGTGTGTCGACGTATATTAAGCCAGAACCTATGGTAGAAAATACGAGTGCAAAAAAAGCATTCAAAAAATTTAATGCCAGTATGCAAAAAATATGGGAAGAAGAAATATTGCAGAATTGGCCTCAAAACATTAATCATGAACGTTATATGAGAAAAATCAATAAAGTATTTGAGGAATTTAATTGATAAATATTGTTGGATAACAACTTGCATTATGAAGTGCAAACATGCATTCCTTTGCTCTGCAAAGGAGCAAGAAAAAAACGATAAAATTTGGGGTAGTGATGCACAAAGTAGTGATATTAATTTTTAATTATTATTAAATCAATCACTTAAATATTTCATCACTACTTTCTGCACCACTATCCAATTTGGATGGTGGAAATACGCTACAATCTGAATTTTTCTAATGAGGATGGTGGGCAAGAAAAAGACTTTGCCCACCCTACGTAACGACAAGTCAGAAAAAAATGGTGGCTTTCGCTTCGCGGAACGGAGTATTATTTCACTCTGGACGACTACAATATATCTTTCACAATTTTTTACCATTCCAAAAGGAACAATTAATTATGAGTACAAGCCTCAAAACCGCTTTAAGCATTACATTTTGTTTCATTGTCGCGTTAAGCATTATTCTTATATTCACTGTCTTAAACCTCATCGAAAAAGGGAATGAAGATATTGAACAATATCGGACGGCAGAGCTTGAAAGAATTAAGCAATCCCTCAAAGATCATGTAGAAGTCGCAATGGCAACGATAGATATCAACTACAACAATTCCAGAGATCATGCTTATTTGGAAAAATACTATGGCAGTCGTTTGACGAACATTGTTGATATTGCCGAAAATATTTTACACTCGAAAGCGAAATCCGGTAAAAAGGGAGAATTGCGGCTTTCTGCGAAGGCTCTGGCACAGGCAAAGGCAGAGATATCAAATCTCCGATATGATAACGGTAAAGGATATGTTTGGATCACTGACACGGTTTCCCCTTTTCCAAAAATGATCATGCACCCAACGATGCCATCACTTGAGGGTCAAGTGATAGATGACTCTAAATATCATAGTGCGATGGGCTTCGGACAAAATATTTTTGCAAAGGCGGTAGAAACTTGTCAAGCTCACGGTAAATGTTTTGTTATTGATGAACGCCAACCAAAACCAACAGATTCAACCAGTTCAAATCATGGCGTGCTTGTGGCATACTCGAAGTCATTTAAGTTCCTAGAGGAGGGACAAAAATCGAAGAATTGGATGATTGGTACAGCGATTCATATTGATGAAGTGGGTATTGATGCGATAGAGAAAAGTATTAGATATCTTAGAAAAGTGAGGTATAACGATGGAGAAGGATATTTTTGGATAAGCAATGTCTCTAAAACGGATCCTCAGATGATAATGGAACCAATCATGCCATCACTTGAGGGCAGGACTTTGGGGGCGGTAGGCAAGTTCAAAACCGTGATTGAATCTTTTGTCGAAATAGGCAAACGAGAGGGAAGTGGTTTTCCTGAGAAATATAAGTGGCCCAAACCACCAAAAAAGAAGGGCGAATTATTGGAAAAAAAAGCAGAAAAATTGTCTTATGTGATGTTACATAAGGGGTTAGGCTGGATTGTCGGTACGGGTGCTTATATGGATGTCTTGTATGACAAGGTGGCTACAAAGAAAGCCCTCGTTGATAAACAAATGATGACTTTCATGCTCTATATGATCGTTATTGCTATTATTGCTGTTTTCTTGGTTAGCCTATTGAGTTATTTTTTTGGACCACATTTTTTTCCGCAGACAAAACCAGAACAGAGAAATGTTTCTATGACACCACAAACGGCTTCGTCTTCGATTGTGAAACCGCAACCGACTTCGGGTATGGTAGAAATACCCGTAATGACTCAAGCCACTCCCAAAACAACATCAGACGAATATCAACAAATCATCAAAGAAGTTCGCGAAATCCGTCATGTGCTGAACACGTCAGAACAATCTCAATTATTGGGTACAGTCACTTCCTCTCCAAATCAGACTGATCAAACGATTAACGAGGTAAAACAGGGGATTGAGCTAAACCAACCGCAACCTCAGACTACCAACACTGTAGAGGTTCCCCAATTCAACAAAGTGATGGGTAATTTGAGTAAGATGGTAAGGTAAACAATAGCATGCGTGGGAACGAGAAACGATTGCTTATCAGAAAGGATTGGAACCCAGCCATATTGAGTACAACGAATTTAAAAAAAAAACAACGAATAGTCTCGTTAAAAACTCACTTGTGAACCAACAAAAATTATATAACTATTTGTTTTTATTAATTTTAATTAAAATGTAGACGCATTTTTCAGCGTTTTGCAAGCCCCTCAGAATCGTAGAAAATTCGTTGTGTTTTTTAAAATTCGTTGTACTCGTTTTTGGGGTGAAAAAATTCTCGACCATTTTCTGGTAGATTTAACACCCTAGACCAGACCTGACAGGTTTTGGCAACGAAGTAGCGGAACGCTCAACCTTCCCGTTTTTAGGCCAAAATATTTATCTGACTAAAGAAGCTATCCGAAAATTCACCTGCCTTACAGTTAGGTCGGTCGGGTTAGCTTCGCTAAACCCGACATTTTCATATTTTGGTTGTGCGAAAAATAAATGTTGGGTTACGCTGCGCTAACCCAACCTACATGAAGCTTGACAAAGTACTCGTCAGAGAAACAACTCTCCTATTATAATAATAAATGTAAAGTCAAAAATGTTATTTCCTACTCTTAATTTTGGCCTCTTTTTTTTAGTCGTGTTTTTTGCGAGTTGGTCTTTGCACCGTCACTCTTTCTCGCGCAAATTCTTTTTATTATTAGCCAGTTATTTCTTCTATGCTTTTTGGGATTGGCGATTTGTATCGTTGTTAATTTTCAGTTCTTTGTTGAATTTTTTGGCAGGCCGCTTTATTAGCAATTCAACATTCGCCGCACGACGCAAACTGATTTTGATAGTTGCCATCACTATCAATATTGGTATCCTTGGGTTCTTTAAGTATTATGGTTTTTTTCTGGAATCGCTGGATGAGTTATTATATACATTTGGAATACAGAGAGATTTGCCGTTTCTTGAAATCATCTTACCAGTAGGCATTTCGTTTTTTACTTTTCAAGGTATTTCTTATATTGTCGATATCTATCGTGGTAAGATCGACGGTAACTATACTATGCTAGATGTCATGCTTTATATTTCGTTTTTTCCCCAGTTGGTTGCCGGACCCATCGTGAGGGCGGCTGATTTTATGCCACAACTTGCTAAAAAACCTGAACCCCAAAACATGCTTGCCACGATGGGAATGCTATTAATTCTCTGGGGACTTTTTAAAAAGGCTATTGTTGCTAACTATTTATCAGTTGAATTAGTTGAACCCGTGTTTTTTGATCCAACGCGCTATAGCTCATTAGATGTACTTTTCGCGTGCTATGGCTATGCGGTGCAAATTTATTGTGATTTTAGTGCTTATAGTGATATTGCTATTGGTGTTGCAGCTTTGCTTGGTTACCACTTTCCTAAAAACTTTGATCAACCTTACAGGGCTGATAGTTTGCGCAATTTTTGGCATCGCTGGCATATTTCATTATCGACTTGGCTCCGTGATTATCTCTATATCCCGCTGGGTGGAAACAAACTGAGTACGCTGAAAACTTATCGCAATGTTTTCATTACTATGTTTCTTGGAGGGCTTTGGCACGGGGCGGCATGGAATTTCCTATTATGGGGAAGTTTTCATGGCATCGCTTTGATGGCGGAACGTTTTGTCGGGAGCTTTTGGACACCACAAAGGCGTTCAATGTTGTTCCGTTATTTGATGATTTTCTTAGTTTTTCACTTTATCTGTTTCACTTGGATTTTTTTCAGGGCGGAAAGTTTTGAGCTTGCTATCAGCTTTCTAGGTGCTTTTGGGAATTGGCATATTTCTACTCATTTGGTTACCCCATTTATTGTCACGCTGGTTGCGCTTGGCATTGGCATTCACTTTACACCGCCCCAAACTTTATCAAGGATAGAAACCTTTTTCACTCGCCAATCAATCATTGTACAAGGCGCATTTTATGGGTTTGTTATTGTGGCAATAGAAGCATTTGGTATGGATGGTGTTGCCCCGTTCATCTATTTTCAATTTTAGCAGGGGAAAAGGGAAAGATGCTATATTTTTGACTATTCGACAGGAATACAAGATTTATCTTGTACGAGCGCGGCACAAGATAAATCTTGTACTCCTCAAATTTATTTCAAGGCTCATTCTACAAAATATTGTTATAAATCAATAAGTTAAGCATATGAAAATAGCTACCACTTAATTACCCTTTCCCTGAAAAATAACTGTTGAGGATAAAAAAATGTGGGTTAAAAAGACGATTGGAGAACAACGTAAGATATTAGCGACTTTGTTTGAACCTGCTATGCTTAATTTGTCTGAAATCTGTGTATTTGATTGGTCAGATTCAGATAAGTTAGATAAAGTCATCCAGACACATTTCAGAGCAATTCCATATTGCTACCTCGTTTATGCCATTGACCAATTTGGCAAACAAATCAGTTCTAACATCAGTGTCAACAGTGTTGATAACAGTTACCGAAATCAAGATTTATCAAGACGACCTTACTCTGTGAGTTTATATCCTAAGCGGGATTTCATGTTGTCTTCTGTGTATATCAGTCAAAATACAGGTCGTCCCTGTATCAGTGCGGTGCAGCCTGTTATTTATGGGCAGCAGTTTTTGGGTTTTATCGTGGCTGATTTTGATCTCCATCATTTGCCCTTGTTTCCTTCTAAAACACTTTCATGTTCCCCGGATTGTTTAACTTCCCCTTCACCGTTGGTATCGCAACAGCGTCGTGTGAGCAGTTCCTTTGATCAGTATCTCAATGAGATTCAAGGTATATTGAATAAACTGATTGGTAAACATGGTGTTTTTCATTGCGCTTTGCATTATGCCAGTGCCCAAGCGATGTTGTGGCAAATAGATGACCCGTATCAATATAGCCTTTATGACATAGAAAAATTGCTTGATCCCGATATGTATCTCACTTATCCCCGCTGTCCTTATCCTGCTAATGCAAAAGTGTCTTTGAGAATCGTTGAACAAGTACAAGAACGCTTTTGTACGTTACGATTGGCTGATGATCGCTTTTATCTGCGTTCTGGTTCTCTTAATATTATGAATGGTTTAGTAAGTATCAGCTTTTCTTTTGACGGTTCTCAATATATGCCCGCCGAGACGTTTTTAAGCAAGGATTTATGTTATTGGATTGGACAAGCGGCAACAGAAGCCAATAAACAAATTTCTGAAATCAATGGGAAACAGAAATTATCCCTCGGTGATAATTTACAAAAAGGAAATTGGAAATTGCAAGTTGGAAATGGGAAATGGGAGGGTTCAGAAAAAACGTGCCGTTTTAAGAAAAACTTAAATAGTTGTTTTTAGAACATCCCTCAAAACGAGCAATATGAAATCAGTTTTCATTGCAATGGAATAATGTAACTATTTGTTTTTATTAGTATTTTAATTTTTCGCTACCTTCTAAAAAAAGGTAGTCCCTACCAACTAGTGAATGATGACACGAATACTAGAATTTTTTACAACACTGGTTAATTTGCTTAACAAACGCCTGAATAATGTCAATAATATCAATGGAAACATAACAACGTTTCTTGAATTATTGACTCATCTTAGTCGTCATCAAGTCAAGTATATTTTAGTGGGTGGCTTAGCTGTTGATTTTTGTGGATATTCACGCGCAACGCATGATGTTGATATCATTATTAAATACTCTGAAACAAATATTAACTTATTATTATCATGCCTCTCTCACTTTTGTCAAGGTTCAGCAAAAGAACTCTCTTATGAAGATTTTGATTTAGAGGAAGGCTGCATTAGAATCGTTGAACATTATCCTTTAGATATATTTACTGTCATGCGGGGGAATGTTTATCAAGATTTACTTCAATATGTAGAAATAGACAACATAGCAGGTACGGAAATTCCTTATTTAAACGCTAAAGGTCTTATTGAACTTAAAAAAGATTCTCTAAGACCTAAAGACCAAATAGATGTACAAGTATTACAATCACTGACTGAGTAAAACACGATGCAGCAAGAGAAATTCGACACCGGAAAAATAAAGAAAATGGTGGGTAAAGCGGTTGTAGAACATCCTCTAAAACGCGCTTTTAAACTCCACTTAATGCTTGAAGAATTAAGAGGAAAACGACTTCAATCCACTGAAAATGTAAAGAAAGAGGTCAGATGATGAAGAATACTCGGTGGGACAATTTCGTTCTGGAGTCCAAACTTTAGTTTGGATAGCTTGCCCAAACTAAAGTTTGGACTCCTAAAAACATTGATAGCACAGAGCAGGATTACCAAAAAATCTAGGGGCAATCCCTTGTGGTTGCCCCTCTTGTGGTTGCCCTAAGTTATTTTTGCAATTCTATCGTGTGCTGAGTAAGCCAGTTGTTGATGGCGGTTAAATCATCTAAACTGAGTGAACCAGCCGCTTGCTTTAGGCGTAGAGTATCAAGCACATAATTATAACGGGTACGTGAATAATCGCGTTGGGCGCGGAGTAAATCACGTTGAGCATTGACAACATCAACGGATGTCCGTGTGCCCAATTCAAAACCCGTTTGTATGGCTTTGAAGGCCGTTTCCGTCGAATTTAATGCTTGTTTGAGGGCCTTTACTCGACTGATATTAGATAACAAACTCAAAAATGTTTGACGAGTTTGCGATTGCACGGAACGGCGTTGTTGTTCAAGGTTATCTAATGCTTGAACATGCCGCAGTTTGGCTTCTTTTGTACGTGAACGTATCGCCCCCCCTTCATATAGGAAATAATTTAATTGTATGCCCAGACTGTTGGCTCTTGTTTTATTGCCCATTGGATTCTCGTCACCTCTGGCAATGTCGCTATAACTATGTCTGCCAACTAAATCAATGGTTGGCCAATGGCCAGCGCGTTGTTTTTCAATTTCTTGACGGGCAGTTTCTACAGCATATTGCGTCGCTAAGATTTGTGGATTTTGTTCTAATGCAAAGTCTGTCCAACTATCAAGCTCGGCAGGCTGGGGTCCAAGCAGCGGCGCGTCTTCATTTAAAACAGCTAATACTTGATGATATTGTCCAGTGATTTCGCGCAACACTTCAAAACTATTATCCAATCCATTTCGCGCTAGAATTTCATCAGCGATGGATAAATCGTAACCAGCTTGGGCTTCTTGAACATCGGTAATCGCAATCAATCCCACTTCAAAACGTTGCTGCGCTTCATCCCGTTGCCGCTTAAAAGCTTTTTTAGCACTACGCGCAAATTTTAAATTGTCATTCGCAGCCAGTACGCCAAAATAGCTACTTGCCAGTCGTCCCATTAAAGCTTGTTTGGCACTTTCATAAGCCGCTTCGGCTTGTTTAATTTGGCTATCAACTTGTTCTAGTTGAATGTTAAGATCACGTCGATAGAGGGCATAATTGAGTGAAACATTATAACCAATGCGAGTATCTTCTTGACTACCCCCAAACACGCCATCATTTTTATTCCAATTTTCAGAAACATTACTGCCCAATGTGATTTGTGGCAATAGCGGTGCATGTGCTAGTGACTTTTTTTCTAAGACAACAAGATAGTCAGAATAGGCTATTTTTAGCTGGGGATCACTCTGCTCTGCTATTTGGTAAAGTTCTAAGAGGGTTTCGGCTCTTAGCACAATCGGGGTGAAACAGAGCCAAGTTAATAATAAAAAAATAAAGTATTTATACATAAATTGCGTTTTCAGTCAGAAAAATGAGGTTAGAATAGCACTTTAGTTAGGTAATTCGCAAATAATAAAATACCTATTTCAAAAATGTCCCGGAAAAGACCTGTCAGGTTTTGAAAACTTGACAGGTCTGGACATGGGTATATTAATTTTTGCGAGTTACCTTATGGTAAAAATTTTTCAAACAAATTATTAAATTATTCAGAGTGGTTGCGAAAAGAAAATAGCTTGTTCACACGTCCTAAGTTCTGAAACTCTAATTTTTATACTATACCACATTTATTAAATTTTCGGTGCTCAAATTTTCGTTCTGGAGTCCAAAGCTTTAGCTTTGGAACAGTCCCTAAAGCTGAAGCTAATGACGAAAAAATCACTTTGGGGTTTGTAACTATAGCGTTTGCGTTATGAAAACAAGAGTTTGCTGAAAGCAAATATTTCCTGCTTAAAGCCCGTTTACATTTTAACCATTTATTTTATGGAAAGAGAATCATGTCTGCTCATGCACAATTAGAAAAAACGGAGGTTCTTCAAAAAAAACCACCGTTTCTCCCTCAAGAAAATATACCTACTCGGTATGATTTACCGAGTGATAAACGACAGTTTTCTGGTTCAGCTTATGGCTTTCATGCCGAACCAGCAACATATCAGTTCACTCCATTTGTTCAGACGAAAAATGAAAAAATATTAGACACTGCGTTAGTAGAACAGAAAATCGTTGATACCCTTCCTACCCAAAATGATCTACCTTGTGATGATGGAATGCCAATGGAAACTGAGCGACACAAAAAACAGATGGATTTACTAATTGATGCGTTGGCACCTTGGTTGGGCGAGCGTGGTTATGTTGGCGGGAACATGTTTGTGTATTTTAGTTTAAAACAACTGAAAAATCAGGATTTTAAGGGTCCTGATGTGTTTATCACGCTTGGTGTGTCGAATGAAGAACGTAAGAGTTGGGTCGTTTGGGAAGAGGGTAAAAGTCCTGATATCGTTATTGAATTACTATCTGAAAGTACAGCCCAAGCAGATAAGGAACGCAAGAAAACCGTTTATCAAAACCAGCTCAAAGTCGCTGAGTATTTTTGGTTTGATCCTTTTCATCCTCAAGATTGGAAAGGTTGGCAGCTCAATGGAGGCGTTTATGAAGAATTGCCTTTGAAAAACGAAGGGTTCATTAGTCAACAATTGGGATTGGCATTGGTGCTTTGGCGTGGGATTTATAAAAATGTTGATGCTGTTTGGCTACGCTGGGCTACCATCAAAGGAAATTTGTTATTATTGCCTGAAGAAATTGAGGCTGAACGTGCCAATGCTGCCGAACAACGTGCTGAAGTCGCTTTTGAGGAGGGCGAACAAAAAAAGGCGATTGAAACTGCCCGCAAAATGTTAGCCAAAGGCTATGACTTGTCAGAAATCGCAGAACTGACTAGCCTTTCCACCACTGAATTGGCAACTTTATCGAAGTAAAATTTAAGGAGAGTAGATATAAGGGCAATCCCTTTTTAAAATCAATTGGAGTCCAAAGCTTCAGCTTTGGTACAGTCCCTAAAGCTAAAGCTTTGGACTCCAAAATCATTAATCCACCCAATTTCGCTAAATCATGTCACGCTTAAATTTAAAACCCACCCACAAAGTCATCAAGAATTTCTACCAAGAAATGGCTACCCTTTCCGATTTAAAAATCAGCACCGAAGGTTCAGTCGCACCCGCTTTTGCCAATATCTTAAGGTATTGTGCCAGTCAATGCGATTTACAGTTTGTTGAACAATATCCGCTGAACCGCGATGGCAAACATCCCATCAGAACCGATGGCACATTATTAGATCAGTTTGAATTGCGACAGGGGATTTGGGAAGCGAAGGATATTGAAGATAATCTGGCTAAAGCTATTCGACAAAAGTTTAAAGCGGGTTATCCCAATGACAATATCTTATTTCAAACACCGCACCGTCTCGTTTTATGGCAGGATGGGCATGAAGTGTTTAATGAAGAAATTCTTGAGCAACCCAATACACTGATTGAAGGCTTAAACTTATTTTTTAATTATTCTCCGCCCGCTTATGAACAATGGCAAGAAGCTGTCATTGCTTTTAAGGATAAAGTCAAAGAGCATGGTGACGCGCTCCTGAAAATTATTGCCCAAGAATTGAAAACCAATCAAAAGTTTAGCCAAGCTTTTGAGGGGTTTACCCAATTATGTCAAGAAGCGATTAATCCAAATTTATCGCTCAATGCGATTAAAGAAATGCTGATCCAACATTTGTTGACAGAACGCATTTTTAGAACCGTATTTAAAAATCCCGATTTTGTCAATAAAAATGTCATTGCGCGTGAAATTGAAAAAGTGATCACCGCCCTCACTTCGCGCTCATTTAGTCGGCATGAATTCCTAAAAAAACTGGATCGGTTCTATGGGGCGATTGAAATCACTGCTGCCACGATTGATGATTATGCGCACAAGCAAGATTTCTTAAACGCGATTTATGAAAAGTTTTTTCAAGGATTTGCTGTTAAAGTTGCAGATACGCATGGCATTGTTTATACTCCGCAGCCAATCGTGAATTTTATGGTGCAATCGGTTGAAGAGATTTTGCAGAAAGAGTTTAATAGTTCTTTGAGTCAGCCGGGAGTACATATTCTCGATCCATTTGTTGGCACGGGAAATTTTTTGGTGCGCGTAATGCGTGAAATCAGTAAATTTCGCTTAAAAAACAAATACTTACAGGAATTGCATTGCAATGAAGTGATGTTATTGCCTTATTATATCGCCTCGATGAATATTGAACATGCCTATTATGAAATCACGGGGCAATATGAACCCTTTGAGGGAATCTGTTTAGTAGATACTTTTCAATTAGCCGAAGAGCGACAACAAGATTTTTTTACGACTGAAAATACGGCACGGGTGAGACAACAAAAACAATCGCCCATTTTTGTGGTGATTGGCAATCCACCTTATAACGTCGGGCAAGTCAATGAAAACGATAATAATAAGAACCGCACATACAAAGTCGTTGATAAATGGGTGCGCGATACCTATGCCAAGGATTCTAAGGCAACCAATAAAAATGCGTTAGCTGATCCTTATGTGAAAGCGATTTGTTGGGCAGCGGATCGAATTAAGGATGAAGGCATTGTCGCACTTGTCACTAATAATAGCTTTTTGGATAGCATTGCTTTTGATGGAATGCGGAAACATTTGGCGCAGGGTTTTTCTAAACTGTATCTACTTGATTTAGGAGGAAATGTCAGGAAGAATCCTAAATTATCTGGCACAACGCATAATGTGTTTGGCATTCAAGTGGGTGTGAGTATCAATTTATTGGTGAAAAAATCTGGTGAAACGGCTTCTCACATTTTCTACGCGCGTTTAGATGAAGAATGTCGTAAAGAACAAAAATACGGTTATTTGGATGAAAAACAACACGTTGCCCAAATCGAATGGGAAACCATTGTGCCTGATAAAAAATACACTTGGCTCACCGAAGGCTTGCATTCTGAATTTGAGGATTTTATACCATTAGGTACGAAAGAAACGAAGGCGGCTAAGACGGAAGTTGAGGGGGTGGTTTTTAAGATTTATGGGCGTGGGGTAGCAACTAGCCGTGATGTTTGGACATATAATTTCAATCAATCTGAATTAGCTGATAATATGCAACGGATGATTGAAACTTATAATGAGCAAGTTTTTAAATGGACACAACAAGCTGATAAACAA
>Ga0233403_10000560_pt1 | contig 17556 bp, 27 predicted proteins | sample Na_oxic_1_MG_FD_179866 | JGI IMG/M metagenome (GOLD analysis project Ga0233403, IMG submission 179866) | Seawater microbial communities from Saanich Inlet, British Columbia, Canada - Na_oxic_1_MG | ecosystem: Environmental > Aquatic > Marine > Inlet | place: Canada: British Columbia | collected...
CCGATCGGTCCCCCCTCCCAGCGGGAGGGGGTTAGGGGGAGGGAGAGATCGTGAACACAAAAACAACATGAAAAATACACCTCCAAAAAAGCTCAAACTGCACACCCTACCATGAAAGGCGGTTGTTATTTATGCAAAAGGGAAACGCTATATACCTTTTTACCCTAAAAAGGCATAATAATCCCTTCCCAATATTTTTTATGATAACTATATTATTTTTAAATAAATCTCTCATATTCATTAACTGATAACTGATAACTGATAACTGATAACTGATAACTGATAACTGATAACTGACATGTTGAAATCATTTTTAAAAACTACTTCATTATTATTGTTACCCATCTTTGTCATTGGTGCATATCTTAACTATGAACAATTAAGAGATGAAAAAAATGTTTTGGAAATTCAAGCTATTGACAGTTTAGACGGACAAGCAGAGCAAATTTTAAGCGAATTTACCCATATTGTGTCAGATTTACTGTTTTTAGCTGAAAATAATGAATTGCAAGCATTTTTAGACACAAATCATCCTATTCAACAAAACAAATTAGTCAAAGAATACTATTTTTTTTCAAGAAGAAAAAAACTTTATGATCAAATTCGTTTTTTAGATGATATCGGGATGGAAAAAGCCCGTGTTAACTTTAATGCTGGTCATCCAGCTATTGTGCCTCCTGAGCGACTTCAAAATAAAGGAAAACGCTATTATTTTAAAGATGCGTTTTTTCTCAATCAGGAAGAAATATTTGTATCGCCACTTGATTTGAATATAGAACAAGGACAAATAGAACGTCCCTTGAAACCCATGATTCGATTTGGTACACCAATATTTGATAAAACCGGACACAAGCGCGGTATTGTATTACTCAACTACCTTGGTACAAGATTATTGAAAAAATTAGCTGATAGGGCTGCTAATGCCTCAAGTGATATTATGCTTTTGAATAAAAAAGGATATTGGCTAAAAAGCCCCGTGCTTGAAGATGAATGGGGATTTATGTATCCAAATAGTAACCATAAAACTTTTGGCAATCGTTACCCTAAAGAATGGCAAACAATCACGCAAACAGAAACAGGACAATTTTATACCCGCAATGGTTTATTTACTTTCATCACGATTTATCCACTATTAGAAAATCAAAAATCCAGTACTGGCGCACAAAAAGCGTATGCACCGAGTGCAACATCGCTTGGCCATTCAGAATATTATTGGAAAATTGTCTCTCATGTACCAACATCAACATTACAAGCAAAATCGATCCAAATTTTAACAAATATGGCCTTACCGATTCATTTATGTTAACTAACGTTAACAATAGCACTCATAAGAGTGGGTGAATCTACCAAAGACCGAATGAAAATACCTCTAGCTCCATTCAGGTCGCGATCAAGTGTAATACCACCTGATCTAATAACTCTTGAACCACCTATGTTCTTAATTTCACCAGTCCAACTGACTGTTTTGCTGGTATAAGCTTCGCAAACATCAATAACTTTTTTACCAAATTCAAGTGCTTTGTTTTTCAAACGCATTTTGAATTGGTAATGCGCCCAAGTCAACATTGCTCGAACGGTTTTTGAACGAAGTTTGCGGTGAGACTTACCAACCATCTGGTGAGTTTCAAACGTAGGTAACAAAATCACATCAAAGTGATTGACTAAAAAACGTGCGGTTTTAAAGTGGATTTCCTTAACCAGATTTTTGACTTTCTTTCGGATTCTGGCCGCAGCCTTTTTCATTTCTCGTTTAGCTTTACCAAAAGCTTTAGTGGTACGAGAAATTAAATCATCCAGATAAAAACAAAGGTAGAGGCAAAAGTTTTTGCGCGCAAAAACTTTTGCCTCTACCGCTGAATACGGCCAAAGTCATCATAACCAATTTGACCAGCTAGTTTTTCAGAATAGAAAGTTTGAAAAGTCCGTACCCCCGGATCAAGAGATACCACACGCCCTTGGTTCTCGGTTACGTGGGTTTTAATTTTATGAGGTACGGATACAAACCATTCATCGTATTGATAAATTAAACGACTATCTAAAGGTGTTTCAGGTAAGGATTCGCTATAACGCAAGTTTTTACCTGAAACACGCGGATAAATGCCAGAAGCTTTTATGGCACTTTTGGGAATATAACAAGACTGAGTCTGGTTCTTACGACTTCTAAAACTTGGATGTCCCTTCGCCTTCCAATAAGCTTGATGTGCTTCTTTGACAGCAATTCCTTTAATTTGAAAAGGTACATCGTCACAGAATAAAGGAAGTTGTTTCAACAAATTCTTTTTAATTTCCATCCAAGAAGGCGAAAAATTCACACAAGAACGAATATAATCAATGGTTTGATTGAACACATAACGACTGCCGTCAACCCATTTCTTAAACGTTTTCTTTTGTACCTTTGTTGGATAAAGCTTGACGGACTTGGCTTTTGTAATTTCTAAGTCCGTGCATTTGACATGAGAATTTGTTGCGAATGCTGAGTAAGTCGTTGGTAAGTTAGGGTGAAGGGGATAAATTAGTTTGCTTGAGAACCACGATTTTTCCACCGTTTTGTTGGACAAGCCATTCGATAAGCTCGAATCCAAATCGGACGAGTCGGTCTTTATGGGCAACCACAATTTCGAGTTTATCGCCTTGCATTGCTCGTTCCAATAAGGATTTAAGCCCTTTACGCTTATAATTGAGTCCACTTCCGATGTCTTTGACGATTTCGGTATTGGGGTATCTTGACTGCATAAATTCAACTTGTCTTGCGAGATCATCTCGCTGTTTTGGACTTGAGACTCGACAGTAACAGATGGTGCTTGTTTGTTGTTGCAAGTCAAGGTAGGCATCGACATTGTATCGTCGTTGTCCAGATTTGGTTTTAATAAACTCAATTGTTCCATTATTTGCGTAACGTCTTAATGTATTTGGATGTAATCCTAATATCTCAGATGCTTTTCGACTTGGTAAATATTTCATGGTGAGCATAGTGAACTATTAGTTAGCGTTAGTCAATAAATAGTTTACTATGCACTAACCTCGTAAAGCATAATCTTTGGCTAATTGCCCAGCAAGGTTAATTAATGGCGTTGTCACAGTGATAACTGGTGTACTTTGCCATTGTTCTTCAAATATTTGCAGCAGGGTTTCCATTTCGGTTTGGGTGATACGTTGCCCAAGCATTGCTCGTTTGAATGTGGCTATCATTTCCGGATAAGTGATAGGAGACGCAACCACTTGATTGTCTTCTTCAACCAGTTTGCTCTGTAAAAATTGCTGAAGTCTTGATGTCCCTTCTTCCGCTAAAAAATATTTTATCCAAGCTGAGGTATCCAAAAAAATAATCATTTGTTCTGCTCATCCCGGTTGCGATCTTGAATGACCATTTCGGAAGCGGTTGGTCCTGTTCCTTTCATTTGAATGGCATTAAAGGGTTTAACAGCTAAATGAGGGGTTGGATTCTTAACCGGTTTAATCGCATGATTTGACAAAAGTATCAAGATGTCGGTTACTACTTGTGTAATATGTTGTTTTTGTTCATGAGTTGCATTGGTATACCATTGAACGATTGGTTCTGTCATTTCAAGTTGTAATGTTGCCATAAGTGATTACCTTCAATTTGGAAGTTTTGTGCTTAGCCATTTTAACAAAAGCGAATTCAAATGCCATCAATTATTTTGGTAGACACTGAGATTCCAATAATTTGAGAGAAAAAAAAGCCCCAAGGCATAAATACGCCAAGGGGCTTTAAAAAATTTTGAACAAGATTACACGGATTAAAAGATTAATAGGATTATCACTTGGTACAAATCCGGTAAATCCTTTAATCCGTGTAATCTTGTTCAAAGCATGTAGAGGACAGACAACCGATGGGTGCGTGGGACACACTCTACGCTTGCTAGAACTAAATAGTCTCTATTTCCGGATTAAAAGTATTAAAATATTGTTTGGCAAAATTCAACAATCTCTTGTCACAAGCCACAAAATAATCTATTGCTACGTCTTGATGAGATAGAATGGCCGTTGCCAATTGCATTGCGTCTAAAGTAGCCAAATTGTATTGATGGGCAATCTGATTCAACAAGTGTATGGCAAGTTCTTTCGCCAATACATCCACTTCAACTAAATGAAATACTTTTATTTCTTGTTCAAAACCTATTAATGCTTCTCTAGCATTTTTTAAACTCAATTTGCCAATTCTAACACGTTTCATCAGAGCCGAATGACACTCAACTCTTGAAATGTCAGTCATAGTAATCACTAAGTGATCTTGTCGATGTAAGCTATTGATAAAATTGTCTGTACCTATTTCTCGGTGATAGAGTTTGATTAAGGCACTCGTATCAACAAATAAGTTCATGATGAGTGCCTTTCATGGATAATGTCATCAGAAAGATTGCCGCTTATCGACTGGGTTAATTGTTGAACTCGTTCAAACGACATTTTTTCCAAGTCCACTTTGGGAACAATAATGACTTTAACCTCAGCATCATTAGAAAAAGGAAGATCATTGAGTTCCAAATGCCCATTTTTGATGTGAGCATCTCTAGTGACTTTATACATAATTAAATTCCTTTCATATGATTTATGAACGCATTAAAATTTGTCAGATGCGTCTCAATTAATGTTACGCATTTTATCACATAAAAAAAGCCCCAAGGCATAAATACGCCAAGGGGCTTTTTTTGTCTGAATCAGGATTTTCAGGATTTTAGGATTAATTGTCTGAATCAAGATTTTCAGGATTAAAATGACCATAATATTTTGATTTAATTCTGTAAATTCTTAAATTCTGATTCAGACAATTTAAAGCACGTAGAGGATAGACATCTGAGTGCATGGGACGCACCCTACGCTATCTATGGTATATCTTCCACCCAACATAGCCGGTTCGCATAATTACCCGTTTTTAGGGCTTCATAAAATTTTAAATCCGCCGTAACCATTTCACTGTCTAACGATATCGCAATACTAAGATATAAACAATCGTACAAACTTCGTTGTGTTTCATTGGCAATCTCATAAGCTTTTGTTAACACGAGGCGATCATCGTGCCATTTGAGAGGGACTTGTTGTATTTCATTGATGATAAAATCACTTTCTTCAGCATTGATATCTCCGCGTCGTTGTTTTTTGCAAACCACATTAATAAATTCCAATAAAAATAAATGGGGAACGTGTAAATGATAAGCCGGATTTAGCAATCGTTCTGCCGCATCCTCATGTATTTCAGGAAAGTACCATTTAACGGCGACACTACTATCAACCACAAAGATTTTCACCGTTCACGATCCTCTCTAATTAATTCAACACTATCACTAAATACACGCCCACTTTGTGCTAACTTTTTTCTAAATTGACGAGTCGCTTTCCAAGGGTCTGTTTGAGGAATGTGATCAATTTTATCTTCTAAAAACAATACAATCACTTCAGCTTTGGGATAAGAAATATTGGGTGGAATTTTAATGGTTAATGTATCTGAAGTCACATCATGGAATTCACGTAATGTATACATGATAAACTCCTTTTTAATGAGCTAAAGGTGAATATTCTAACAAAAGCCCATTCAAATGCCATCAATTATTTTGGCAGACACTGAGATTCCAATAATTTGAGAGAAAAAAAAGCCCCAAGGCATAAACACGCCAAGGGGCTTTTTTAATTATCTGAATCAGACAAAAGGTGCGTGGGACATATCCAACGCTTGTTGAATGCAGAATGTAGGGGGCCGGCAACGTCTTTTTGTTGCCCACCAACCAAACCGTCAAAGTAGAAATGGTGGGCAAGCGGGCAGATAGATCAAAGCTCAAATTGAGTCTCGTGCCACCCGCTTACCCACCCTACCTGGCTACAATTTTTTTATTTGCAAGTATAATTGTTAATTTGTGTCTAATTTTGCCATTAGAAATTTTAGCGGATTAAAGAAAGGTACCCATTATGAGTGTTGCGGTTCTCACTAATACAGGTCAAATAAACATTCCAAAAGATATACTCGCGTTTTTGGCCCTAAAAACAGGTGATCAAGTCGATTTGGTGATTGAAAAAAATCGTGTGGTCCTCCAACCTGTAACTATAGATGTAATTGATTTAAAAGGTATTTTAAAACGTACAAACCAGAAAGTTGTTTCTCTTGAAGAAATGAATGCGGCTATTGTTCGTGGTGCAATAGGAGAAGTAGAATGAACGGGCTTGATACTAATGTGTTAGTACGTTATTTGACGCAGGATGATCCAAACCAATCAGTTCAAGCTAATCAATTGATTGAACAAACACTAATGGAAGGAAACCATTTTTTTATCAGTATTATCGTGTTATGTGAATTGGTTTGGGTTTTAATGAGGGCCTATCATTATTCCAAATCGGAAGTCATTTTCGTGCTAGAAAAGATATTGCTTGCTCGTCAATTTGAAATTGAGGATAAAAATACGGTTCGACAAGCATTGAATGATTTCAAAAAGAGTCATGCTGATTTTGCGGATTGTTTGATTGGGCTCAAAAATAGTGAATTTGGTTGTAAAACGACGTTAAGTTTTGACAAAGGGACACAATCATTAGAAACATTCACTTTTCTTGCTAAGAAACCTAATTAAAAAAAGCCCCAAGACATAAACACGCCAAGGGGCTTTTTTAATTATCTGAATCAGACAGAAGGGGCAAAGGACGCACCCTACGCTTGCTTTGTCCAATCTTCTAATCTGATTCCTTGTAACCGCTGAAAATGATTCGTATCGTGAGTAACCATAATCAAATCATTCGCTATTGCGGTTGTTCCAATCAGCAAATCAAAATCATCAAGCGGCGTACCAACTTTACGCAATCTGGCTTTTTCCTTGGCATACAAATCCAAAGCACCAATAATGGGCACAATTTGGATTTTATTTTGAAGTTCTTGTACAACTAAGCGATTGGATTCAATTTTTTGGCTATTTTCTGCACCAAATTTCAATTCGGCAAGCGTTATCTCTGAGATAAAACAATTGCTTAAACCAACTTGTTCTATTTTGTCGGCTAATTGAAAAAGCCCTTTCAAATAAAAAACACAAATATTTGTATCTAAAAGATATTGTTTCAAAATGTTTCTCTTTCTTGGTTAAATAATCGACTCTGTTGGATTTCTGCAACAAGTTGTTCGGCACTTTGTTCTGATTGAAAGGCACCAAATAAAGGTCTTAGGGAAATTTCCTTTTTTGTGGTGGACATTAACGATTGTGAAAGCCATGAAATAAGTTCTAATTTTTGATAGGAACTCAAATTTCTTAGCAAATCAATGTGATTACTCAATAATGTTTGGTTAAAATCGGTGGTTATCATAATGAGTTTCCTTGATAATAAGCAAGTGTAGAATTTTTAAAATTGTACAGTATGTTAAAACTATTATGCAACTGGTTTTGAGATATCAAAGTATTCTCAATCGGTTATCCATAAAAAAAGCCCCAAGGCATAAACACGCCAAGGGGCTTTTTTAATTTATCTGAATCAGACAAAAGGTGCGTGGGACGTATCCTACGTTTACGAAATCCAACCTTCTGTCTTAATGGCTATGCTTTGAGGATTGTCGTTGAGAAACCAATGGTTTTCGTGATTTGAAGGATGTAGAAATTATCTTTCGAGTGGTATCTTTGGCTTGGGACTTTTTTAAATCCTCGAAAATCGCAGTTAAGTCGTTATTGAATTTTTTCGCATGTTCCTCTCGAATTTGGTGTAGTTCTTCTATAATTGGATCACGCCACATGATTATTCTCCCATGAGTACTTCTGGTGTACAAAAGATTGGCATTTCATAACCCATTTCACTACTGATTTTGGTAATCATTTTTTGTATTTCTACATTGGCAATATGTTTACAATTCCAAGTCAATAGATAGTCAATACCATAAACAATAGCTATTGAAATATGAACGGCATCTTCACGTACTTTTGTTGGTATCACTTGTCGAGTTAAAAATATTTCCACTAATTTTTGGACATCCTCGTTAATGTCTAGTAATGGTAGGTTTTGCAGAATATTCAATCGCTTTTTGGCCGCTTGTGGGTCACCACCGTCCCGCTTCTTGAATGACTAATTCAGAAGTATACAAATCAAAATGAGGACGACGATTTTCCCACCAATCAAACGTTATCTTTTGGTGTGCTGCCATAATTAAATCATGACTTAAACGAGCTGTTAAGTAACTAATAACGCTGGTTTCGATATAAACCGTTTGTTGAGTTAATGGATGATGAATCATTTATTGAATTTATTATTTAAATGTTAATGTCCTTTCGAGATTTGTACATTCAAATTTTTAATTGATGTTATGCACAAGGGTTAATTATTTTATCACATAAAAAAAGCCCCAAGACATAAACACGCCAAAGGGCTTTTTTAATTATCTGAATCAGACAACAAGGTGCGTGGGATGTATCCAATGGCAGAATGTAGGGGGCCGGCAACGTCTTTTTGTAGCCCACCAAACCATCAAAGTAGAAATGGGGCCGGCAAACGGGCAGAGAGATCAAAGCTCAAATTGAGTCTCGTGCCCGCTTACCCACCTGGCTTAGTTCAACAATTTAAAGCATGTAGAGGACAGACGTGCGTGGGACGCATCCGACGTTTGCTATTTGGCAAGTTTGGTATTCTTGTCAACCCATTTTCGTTGAGGGGCAAAAGAAACAACCTGATGTTCAGAAGTATTTTGACGATGTTTTGCGGCTTTTATAATAGCAACTATATCAAAGCCATGTTCTGAGGCTTGTTTTTCTCGGATAGTTTGGATTTCATCTACGATAGCGTCTTCGATAATCATATCTTTAATCTCCCATCAGCTCTTCCGGGGTACAAATAACCGGACACGTTAATTCTAAATTTTGGCAAATTTTATTGATTTCTGTAGCGATTACGGCATTGGCTAGATGTCGGCAATTCCATGTCATGAGAAAATCCATTTCGTGAATAGCTGCTATGGCTATATGAGTGGCATCAGTAGCCGCTTTTTGGGGTATCAAACCAGAAGATAATATGTGGGTTGAAAGTGTTGTCACTTCATCCAAAATATCTAACTTTGGTAGTGTTTTGATCATTTCGAGTCTTTTGCTGGCGGCTTCAGAATCTCCCGCACTGGCTTCATCAACGACAAATTGTGAGATGTAAATATCAAAATAATTTTTACGTTCTTTCCACCAAAGTTGAGTGATTTGTTGGTGAGCTGCAATAATGATGTCTCGACTTTGCCATGCCGTTAAATAACTTGGAATAGTGGTTTCCAGGTAAAGACGTGGTTTTGTGGATTTTACCGTTTTGGGGGGCAAATTATTTTTCTCCAATAAAATCAATATGATAATATTTAAATAGGTAAAACAGATTAACTCAATTTTTAGGATTTGCAGAAAAAATGATTAGTTATAGTAAAAATACTCATTATCATTATATTATAATAGTATGGTTTTTACCAAAATCAACAATATGTTGTATGCGCCCATAAAAAAAGCCCCAAGACATAAACACGCCAAGGGGCTTTTTTAATTATCTGAATCAGACAAAAGGTGCGTGGGACGCACTCTACGCTTGCTTTGATTTTACTTGTAATTATAAAAGTAGCTAGCGTCCTCTGTCATGAGGGTTCTTTAGTTGTTCCTAACAGTTGAATATTCATATCTTTTTCTTTCTTAATCGGTTCTTCTTCTGCGAGAAGATGCCCCTCAGCATGTTCTTTAGTCCAAATCATCTTTCCAGGCGAGACTGAATCAAACTCATCCATGTACATAGACACATACCCTTTCAGTGAACGGCCATTATTTTTCAGCATTAATGTCATGCTTGAACGTTCCATTGAAGATTTGTCATTAGGCTCATATGTTGCAGTCAACATCAAGTTTTTAAATGTACCGTTTATTAAATATATTCTTCCTTCTTCCCAGCCACGTTCGCAGATCATCGTACCTTTAATATTATGGCCTATCCGTTTTAGCTGTATATTGTAATAATTTGGTTTCTCTTTGTGCTTTATATCTAAAAGACCTACTTCTGTTTCCGTATCAAAATAATCACACTTGCCATACCACTGGCCTTCGATTTTTGCATCTTCATATAAAATATTCTGATACCAAGCTTGCACTATCTTTAACCAGACCTCCCTGAATAGAACACTTATCAATGTTGCAATTAATCCGGCAATTACGCCGGCTACGATAACTCCAGACATACCGTTCATATCTTTTGTAAAACACTTTCAAGCAAGTCCATGTAATTTTCTGATTTTGTTGTGGTGCCGCTGGAGGCGAGTTGAGTCGCTAATTGGGGTGGTGAAAATTGTTAATTGTTATTATTAATGAAAAAAAATCATAACGTATTATTTTTTATATGGTGGAACAAAAGTGGGATCAACTTTTTACTTTACAAAGAACCTAATTTTCATCACCTCAGTCGCTAACAGCCAAGTTTTCTTCTGCTCTTGCGGCCTTGGTGCCGGGCATAACTTCCCAAGCGAGCGTAGGTGTGTCCTACGCACCTTTGCACCTGAGTTTAAATCCAAAATCAATTTTGGACTTTGATGCCAAAATATTTGTTACTAATTTCCAATTAAAAAATTTGAGTTTGAAATGATGATGTAATTTTGAATTTACCTAATGACCAACACGGGCCAAAAATTGATTAAATTTAATAGGTGGTAAATCATCAATCGTGGTCTATCCAGTGCGTTACCACTTAACACTGAACGAAAGGAAAAGTTTTTTTGAGGAGTAACTACTATAATCACATTGCAATTATTTGGCCAAAATATTTTATGGGCCAGATTGCTCAGTTTAAAATTTGAATTGTTTTTAAATAGAAATTTAACAGATGGTAAATCATCAATCGGGGTCTATCCAGTGCATTACCACTTAACACTGAACGAAATGAAGGGTTTTTAATGAAGGTTTTTTTGGAGTGATTACTTTATCATATTGAAATAAAATTGGCCATATTTTTTTTGTGGGCCTGATTGATGGTGATTGAATTCCAAAATAATAGGATAATTCTACCAGTAATTATTCTCTCCAAATTTAAGAAAAGGAATGCCCATTATAATCCCATTTTAAAAAATTGGCCACCGGGTCACATAAAAATTTTTGCATGAACAGCCCCCCTGCCAAAGCTAAAGCTTTGGACTCCATTCGACAAAATAAAGTTGACAGAGTACTAGCCCCTATACTTGCAAAATACGTGAATGATGTACATTATGTTTAAAGAAACTCGCTACTCTTTAATAATCAATATTCATAAAAATGAGTAAAAATAAACAAAATTCACAATCAGTAACGATTTTTCACGATTATCCACTACCAGAAACTAAAGCGAAGCTGGTTGGTTATATTGCACTGATTGCTGATTATGACTTGAGGGTTCCTCTACCCGATTCATTCTGTGCCATTGGCGAAAAACACAAAAAGTACGAAAAAGGACTATGGCGGGTATTGACACCAAGGCATGTGCCAGAGGATACGCTCTATGGTCATCTCACTTTTGCTTTAAAATATGAAGGCATTGAACTGGGTATCCTCAAAGTGCTTTTTGATCACATTGATCCCGCTTTACTTGTCGATATTGTCCACTCTGAACCCACTGGTATTTATAGCCGTAAAATCTGGTTTTTGTTTGAGTGGCTATGTCATGAAAAGTTAGATTTACCTGACGCAATTCAAGGTAATTTCGTTCCCTTAATTAATGATAAGCACCAATATCCGGGGCCATCTCGCCCATCACGTCGTCATCGCGTACATAATAATTTACCGGGTACCCCTGATTTTTGTCCTTTGATTAGAAAAACAGACAAGCTTGACCAGTACATGACCCTTAATCTGTCTCAAACTGCTATTGATCTTATGGAAAAAACCCATTCTGATCAATTAAGCCGAGCGGCTGCTTTTCTTCTGCTCAAAGATTCTAAAGCCTCCTACACCATCGAAGGAGAATCTCCACCACATAATCGGATTGAACGTTGGGGAAAAATAATTGGGCAAGCTGGACAAAGGTCATTAAATCTCGAAGAATTGGAATACCTTCAGGAAATCGTAATTGCTGATAAGCGTTTTACGACACTTGGTTATAGGTTTGAGGGGGGATTTATTGGTGAGCATGATCGAGTAACCCATACGCCTAGGCCGGTTCATATTTCAGCGCGTGCTGATGATCTGGATAAGTTACTCTCCGGTTTTTTTGAAACCTATATTTTATTAAAAGAAAGCGATTACGATCCTGTTCTGATGGCTGCATTGATCGCTTTTGGATTTATTTTTATACATCCATTTGAAGATGGCAATGGACGTATTCACCGCTATTTGTTTCATCACATTCTGGCGGAAAAAAATTTTGTGCCTAAAGGTTTGGTCTTTCCAATTTCTGCTGTCATTCTAAAAAGAATAGAGTCATATAAAGGGACATTGGAAGCCTATTCAAAGCCCCGGTTAGATCATATTCAGTGGTGTCCAACGGATAAGGGTAATGTTGAAGTATTAAATAACACGATTGACCTTTACCAATATTTTGATGCCACAAAACAAGCCGAGTTTTTGTATGCTTGCGTTGAAGAAACCGTCAATACGATTTTACCAGAAGAAGTGCAGTATTTAGAAAAATATGATCTTTTGAACAACTTCATTAAAAATTATATTGATATGCCTGATAAGCTGGTAAATTTGCTGATCCGTTTTCTCAACCAAAATAATGGTCAACTTTCAAAGCGAGCTAGAAAAAAAGAATTTGTTCAATTAACTGATGATGAAGTTCTGACCATTGAAAGAAAATACGATGATATTTTCCAAGGAAGTGGTTATGATTAACTGATGTTACGCATTGTGTTTCCAAATTAAATTCCTTATGTTTCACATAAGGCTATTCACATTCAACCCCTATCGGGGTTGGAACAAAGCGGTGTATCTGTTTTGACACTGAAGTGTCGCGTTAGTCAGCAACCCCGATAGGGGTTGAATGTGAATAGCCACCGGCAGACGTTGAGTGAATCGTAGCCGCCCAACTTTGCGGTATCCACAGTAACAATCCCAGTATCATGAGAGTCAGTGCGGATAAATTGCGGTATGTGTTTGAGTTTGCACTTAATTTTTTTATGGTTGTGTCCTCTTTAAATGTGTCTGAATCAGGATTTTCAGAATGAGAACAATAGGATTTATTCTGTCAATTCTATCATTCGGTCAATTTTGATTCTAACAAAGAATTTATTAACTTGATGAACAACACGAGCCCAAATTAGTTAAATAGAATTATAATGGCGGGTAAAAAGTCAATCGTGGTCTATTCAGTGCATTACCACTTAACACTGAACGAAATGAAGGGTTTTTTAAGGAATGACTATATTGAATGCAATAAGTTGGCCAATTTTTTATGGGCCCGATCTCCAACAAAAAGTATTTCTTTAAGAAATGCTATTTGTGTGATTTTAGGAATGACTACTCTATACTGCAATTATTTGGCCAATTTTTATGGGCCCAATCTCCAACAATTATAGTATATATTATGTTGTCTATTTAATAATTAGGTAAAAAGAATTTTTTTTGTTTAAGAGCGGTTTCTAATGTTTGATAATCCATAATCATTTTTTGTTCGGCAGCCATTCTTAAAACGGCTCTGGTAGAAACTGCGGTTAATTGTTGTTCACGTGCCTCATTAAATGCTTTGCGATCATCAATAATCAGTACATCGGCTTGTTTTTGAATGGACAACGTTAAAGCTTCTTGTTCACCGCCGCCTAAAATACGCGAAAAATGTTGAAAAAGTGTTTTTACTTCAACTATTTCAATACAATTTTCACAAGCAGATTGGAAATATGGGGTGTTATCTGAGAAAACCCACCTTAGGGTGAATCGACATAAACAGTTTTAGAAATAAAATCACACAACAAATTAATGCTAGAGTTGCTGAATAATGTTATCATACCTCATTGATTCAAGCAACGAGAAAATCACTTGTCAAACAATAAGTCAAAAATTGGTCAACGAATTACAAAGGTATTTGAAGAGCTTGTTGATGAATATTTGGGCAAGAATAAGCCCAATAGCAATCCTGATAGCCAACTAACAAAAGCTAAACTACCTCATGATAAATTTGACGGTCAAAAAGAAAAGGCATTAATCAAGGCATTTCTGGCCTCACCTTGTTCTTGTGGAAAAGCCTGTAAAGAACATCTTGATTTTGATGAAGTTGCCAATGCAAGAGAAGCATTTCGTTCCCTAAACTGGATTGAAAAAAATACGTTTATGTTGTCTCAATTACACGTCCTTGCGAGACACTCTGAACAATCACGTTCTGCTCGTCAAATAAAAACGAGAGTTAGGCAAAAATTCGATGTTCATGTTAGTATTGAACGACCTGTTTGCAGGGAGGTTTTCTTGTTTTATTATGGCGAAACAGTTGAACGATTGAAAAGATTACAGAAGAATAAATTAAACACTGGCTTGTCAATATGGCATCATGGTAATACTGGCCGACCACCAGATCATGCGTGTTCTAATCAAGAAAAAGTGAATATTCAGCAATTCATTATCAATTATGCAGCGGCTCATGGGATGCCTGATCCAGGAAGGGATTTGCGACAGGGTTCAGGTCGTTTAAGGATATTGCTACCAAGCATTTTAACTTACCGTTCCATTCATCATGCTTATGAACTCAGTTTGCAGAGCCAAGGTCAACAATCAATGAGTTACTGCACATTCATTCGGTGTTGGCTTGATACCTGCCCTTATATTGTATTTAACAAACCAAGAACCGATTTATGTATGACGTGTGAGGATTTCAAAAAATCGATCAATCAAATTGTTTCCGATTTAGATGAAAAACGTGATGAAGAAAAATCAAAAATCTATCAAGAAGCCCTTGAGCACATAGAAGAAGCTAAAAAAGAACGATCTTATTACGCAGCATGCACGAAGAATGCAGAAGAAGATTACTTAAAGCTTGGACTAAAAAACATAGCTAGTCGCCCAATCAAACCAAATTCTAGACATATCATGCAACATTATTCATGGGATTTTGCACAACAACTACACTATCCTTATGAAGAACAACAGGTTGGGGCGATTTACTTTAAAACGCCTCGAAAAGCACAACTTTTTGGTATTTGTTGCGAGGGTATTCCTCGCCAAACGAATTATTTGATTGACGAAGCTGATTTTCCTGAAAAAGATGCGAATACGGTTATTTCTTTATTAGACCCTTTTTTTACGTACCATGCCTTGGTGAAAAATATGCCTGTTTAACTGCTGATAATTGTGTTGGCCAAAATAAAAATAATGCTGTTTTACATTACTTGCTATACCGGGTTTTATCAGGGCTTCATGATCGCATTGAATTATCTTTTATGATTGTTGGACACACGAAATTTGCGCCAGATGGTTATTTTGGGCTGATTCGAAAAGGTTACCGACGCTCAAACATCTACACGTATGAGAATTTGGTTCAAACCATCTTAAACTCCGAAGATTATGGACACAATACTTGTCAATCTGTTGGCCAATATGGTGAACCAAATAGCTCACAACCTTTGATATACAGAGATTGGAGTTCATGGCTATTAAAATTTTTTTAAAAACTTCCTGACATTACTTCCTATCGTCATTTTAAAATCACGAAAAGTCACCCAGAAACCGTATTCCTTAAACAGTCAATCGATGGTGATGAAACGGAGGGGCAACTACTGAAAAGACCGGTTCCATTTGGCAAAGGTAGAGCATTTAGATTGCCTTCCAAAATTGCTGCAAATGGATTATCTTTAGATAGGCAATGGTATCTTTATGAACAGATTCGTATGCACATACCACACGAAGATGCCAAAGATAGAACTTGTCCAAAACCGAAAAAGCCTAAGCCTAAAAAGTAACTTTGGTATTCACCCTAAGGTGGGTTTTCTCAGATAACACCCATATGAAAATTGCTTATCTTGCAGCCGCTAGTGCTATCCATACCGTGCGTTGGGTCAATGCCCTCGCACAACGTGGACAAACGATTTTTCTGATTACCATGCACGAAGGTGAGGAACCTTTACATGAAAAAGTGCAGTTGTTTAAATTACAGATTCCCGCTCCTTTTGGATATTTTTCTAATGTCCTTTTTTTGAAAAAATTACTGAAACAGCTTCAACCGGATTTATTACATGTTCATTATGCAACTGGTTATGGCACTTTAGGGCGTTTGTGTGGTTTTCAGCCAGTGATGTTGTCCGTTTGGGGGAGTGATATATTTGATTTTCCTCAAAAATCAAGATGGCATCGGTTATTGTTAGTGAAAAATTTACAATCAGCGACCCAAATTGCTTCAACCAGTCAAATAATGGCAACCGCAACGCGACAACTTTGTAATGATTTTTTGGAACAAAAAAGACAACTCATCTCTAACTTTCCGATTAAAAATGGAGGTATGTCTTCTTTTCGTCAGCCGATTGCAATCACACCATTTGGTATAAATACGAGAGTATTTTGTCCCCACTCTAAATTGCGCGATAACAGTATATTTAAAATTGGTACCGTAAAAACCTTAGCACCCAAATATGGGATTGATACACTGATTTATGCCTTTTATCAATTGCGAAAGACATTAATAGAGCGTCAATCACCAAAAGCTCAAATTTTACGTCTTGGTATTGCCGGTGATGGGCAACAACGTATGGAATTACAGGCATTAGTGACTAAATTAGGCTTAAATGAGGTCACTGAATTTGCAGGGCACTTACCACATGCTCAAGTACCAGCTTATTTAAATCAATTAGATATTTATGTGGCAGCCAGTCGGTTGGATAGTGAAAGTTTTGGTGTCGCTATTTTGGAAGCATCAGCCTGTGGTTTGCCAGTGATCGTATCTCGCGTAGGTGGCTTACCAGAAGTGGTTGAGGATGGTGTGATGGGCTTAATCGTAGAAAAGGATAATGTGGAACAATTCGCAACGGCTCTTTTAACATTGATTGAAAATCCCACTTTACGTCAACAAATGGGAAAAGCCGGACAACAACATGTTATCGAAAACTATGAGTGGCAAGATAGTGTGCAGATTTTGGAAACGATTTATCAATCTATGACCCAAAGCTAAAGCTTTGGCAGTATATAGTGATCCTATTTCATTTGTGGAAACAAGGTTCCAAACGAGGACAATTTTGGGAAGTTAAAAATTTGCCCATTTAGGAAGTTGAAAAAAGTTTTTTTAACTTGTGCAAAAGTTTTATTTTGATAAAAATCTCTTCTGAGAAAGTTTTTACCTTTCAACCAAATATCTTCCACAGGATTTTGTTCTGGCTTTTTTAAGCTAATAAGATACAAGAAATAGATTTAAAATGATATTTAAAGTGGTCCACCTTAATCAAAAAAACCGGACATTCAATATGAATGACGATGAAAGCGAGGTTCCAGAAGCAGTCGTTGTCACACAACCCAAAGCGGGTAGAAATGACCCCTGTCCTTGTGGGAGTGACAAAAAATACAAATATTGTTGTGGAAAATAATGAGCATGGCAAATTAGGCCCTCTCCCTCACCATCGCTCTTTGGAAGAAGCGTAGGGTGCGTCCCACGCACCCGGTCTCTTGCCGGGCTTGAACATGGACAAAAAAAAGCCCCAAG
>Ga0233403_10000561_pt1 | contig 17512 bp, 17 predicted proteins | sample Na_oxic_1_MG_FD_179866 | JGI IMG/M metagenome (GOLD analysis project Ga0233403, IMG submission 179866) | Seawater microbial communities from Saanich Inlet, British Columbia, Canada - Na_oxic_1_MG | ecosystem: Environmental > Aquatic > Marine > Inlet | place: Canada: British Columbia | collected...
CAGATCAATCCGTTTTTTCTAGTTTTTCTAGTTCCCACGCGCTGGCGTGGGAATTCATTTTTGACGCGCCAGCGTCGCGTGACTGACAGTTAGGTAGGTCGGGTTAGCTTCGCTGCACCCGACATTTTCATTGATTTTAACCCTTTTATGAGGTTAGGTTATACTCGGTATGCGTATTGCATTCCTTCACGTCTAATCCAATGGACATTAAGTAACTCGTAAGCCGTATATGTTTGATTGATAAATTGTCATTTGTAGGGTGCATAAGCGATAGCGTCATGCACCATTCATATTTTTTTCTCGTTCCCAAACGGAGTTTCAGAATAAATGTTGGGTTACGCTGCGCTAACCCAACCTACTGGAAATGAATAAATGTTGGGTGCAGCGAAGCTAACCCAACCTACGCGAGCTGGAGCGTCCCGAATGAGTTACCACGCCGGCGCGTGTGAACCAGAAAAAGCTAACTTTGATTTAATGGCTCTCAATAAAATCAAGCACTTATAAATCGCCATTGGATAACCAAAAAAACGGTCCGAACCATTGAACTTTATTCATACAAAAAAATTATGCACGGGTACTTATTTAGTAGACATCTTTCCTAAATAACTTAAATTCCTTTTATATCAATGTGTTATAATTTCACACCCTTTTGTAAGATATTGAAATAGAAAGTAAAAAATTATTTAGGAAAGATGTCTAGTGTCCATCCATAAACGTGATTTTTGCGTTATTTCTACCCACTGAAATAATATTAACCTGTTGATAAACAAAAGATTTTTCGCGTCACCCGAAATGATAGGACAGAAGAAATTGGAGTTTCCGGATGGACACTATTTAAGATATTTAGTAAACCCTAATTCGTTTATTCCCCAAATCCGTTGTATTCCGTAATTGTTAATAACATATTACTAATTGTTAATCTATTAATTATTAATAATGACATTCATTCCTTAAATTCCAAAAAGTGATGTTGACAATTAATTTCATCAAATGAGGAAAATATTTTGCTCTTCCAGTACCTGTAGTGATATAAAATCAAAAACTTAGTCCATTTTTTTCTGCCAAGTTTTTCCGGTTTTTTAGGGAATTGCGTGAAAAAAGTGATGACGAATAAAATGGTATTTATTATAATAAATCAACGATTTATCGACTAATAACAACTTAATATTAGGCGTATCAATATATTTAAGGTAAAGATGTTTAGGCAATTAAGCAATATTGTATAATTTACCTATCATAAATACGATGATAGTGCTAACTTGGAGAAACGCCCACTGTGATTTGGAAATTTTTTTACTCATTAATAATTCTTCTTCTATTGAGTTGTCACACATTTGCGACAACATTTTGCTCTCAAGACTTTTCACTGCTGGCATTAACTTCAAGTGAAGACAAATCAGTATTTTGGGTAGAAGAAAAAGTCGGAGGAGATTGTTATTATTCCCAAATAATACAAATCATTCTATCAAAGACAACGGAAATGGTATTGAAAACGCCTTTAAAAGACTACGAAAACAATGATTTCTTCCATAAAATGGCTAAACGCATTGAAGCTGAACCTTATTCCAAATTTAATAAGGAAGATTCTATCTGGTTTTTAAAAAGTCTTAAAGTAAAACAATCCCTTCCTAATAAGACTTTGCTTGGTAAATTTTTGGCAATGGCACCTTATGCAAAAGAATGGAACAAAAAAATGGGCTTGAATGGAATTCAACAGCCCACTTTTTATGGTTTAAAAGAAAAATTGATGTATTATTATCCAGAAGGACTTTACATCAATTATGAAATTTCAGATGTTTATCTTTTTGAAGATAAAAGGTACTTGCTGGTTTTTACTCACCAAGAAAATTCTGGGGTGGGCAATGACACAGTACATGGCTTTTTAATCTTCAAAATAAGTGTATTGCCCGAGGGAGAATGGGAAAACTCTTTCTATAAGTATTTATCAACACAACCAATGACAGCACCAAATGGTTTTATTGTAAAATCGGCTCCTTACCTACAGGCTAATACCCTTAAAGAAACCCATAAATTTGGAACCCTTCAAATTATTGGTTATTTAGAAACAGATGAAGGACGGTTTTATATGTCCGATTGGAGTTGGAAACGCACAAAAAATGGGCAAAAACCGAATTGGCTTTGGATTAAAGAGTGAATAAATTTGTTTTATACTAAAATCATTTCAGTGAAAATATTTTTTGAGTTATTGTAACCTATATCTTCAGAGGCATTTCAACATTTTAACGGATTTTATTTCTGCTGAGTATACTTGATCAACTATTTATAACCTATTGATTTATAATGTTTTATTAAAATAACCGTCTTATGAGCAAACTAATTATTTTATGAGTAAAAACAATAACTTAATTTTTAAAAGTCCTCAATCTGACACTTTATAACCCTAGTTTTTATCAAAGAATATCGCGTTTCATTCTTCAATATGAATTGCATTTAAACGCACGAAAATATATCGTCGCAAAACCAAATAGCATCAAAAACTTGAAGATCGAGTATCAGATTTTCTAAAGTATGAAAAATAATTGAAATAGAGACATTTTATGGATATTAATAAACTATGAAAGACATCAATTATCTTAAATTCATAAAAATACTCTCCGTATTCTTTATTATAATGGGGGGAAGTGTCGCATGTGCAGTAAGATTGGGGCCTGCTTTTGTGACGGGTATCACTTTCGCAAAATTGCCTGAACCGTCGCCTATTATTGCAGCCCCTTTAGGGATAACAACACAAGGGATAAAAACAAAATATCAAGGAACACAAACAGAGCATGACTTGCGATTCACATTAGATACTATCCTTTTTGAGACGGGCAAAGCCAATTTATTGCCAGAAGGAAAGCGAATCGTCGAACAGTTTGCCCAAGCCATTCAACAATATACTTCACCTACCATACTGATAGAAGGGCATACTGATAACCGTGGAAGCAAAAAATATAATTTGCGTCTTTCAAAACGTCGAGCTCAAACAGTGCAAGAAACTTTAATAGCACAAGGAGTTAATCCAGAAAAATGGGTTATCAAGAATTTCGGTGAAGATAACCCCGTGACGACTAATGCGACAAACGAAGGACGACTGCAAAATCGCCGCGTAGAAATTATTCTTTTAGCACCCGAAATGATTCCTTAATGCTTTATTTTAAATATTTGATTTTATTGTATTTTTTACGCTATGTCTCATATTCTTATTTCCGCTGCGCATAAATCCTCTGGAAAAACCACAATTACAATAGGATTGTGCGCTGCCCTTGCAGCACGCGATTTCATTGTCCAACCTTTTAAAAAAGGGCCAGATTATATTGACCCTTTATGGTTAGGCCAAGCCGCTAACCGCCCCTGCTGTAATCTTGATTTTTATACGATGAACCCCGCTGAAATTAAAAACAGCGTCATGCAATATAGTCAAGGTGCTGATATCAATATTATTGAAGGTAATAAAGGCTTATATGATGGGATGGATCTAGAAGGTAGTAATAGTAACGCAGCATTAGCACAACTATTAGATATTCCTGTGGTATTAGTATTGGATACTAAGGGTATGACACGCGGTATTGCCCCCCTGATATTAGGTTATCAAGACTTTGACAAAAAAATCTATATTGCTGGAATTATTCTTAATAAAGTAGGCGGTGAGCGGCATGAAAATAAATTACGAGCAGCAATAGAATATTATACAGATATTCCCGTCATCGGTGCTGTGCGGCGCGACGCACGTTTAGCCATTGAAGAACGACATTTAGGCTTAATACCTAGCAACGAAGATCATCACGCACAGACTAAGATAAATACCATTGCTGAAATTATAACAGCGCAGGTTGAACTTGAACAATTACTTGATATTGCTGCCGAAGCAAAACACTCCTTGTTCTTTGATCATGCAAAACCTATACACAAATTACAAAAAGAAAAAAGTGTTAAAATAGGTGTTATTCGTGATGCTGCTTTTGGTTTTTATTACCACAATGATTTAGAAGCATTAGAGTTCGCGGGAGCAGAATTAATATTCATTGATGCCTTACACGATTCCTGTTTGCCATCCGTGGACGCTTTATTTATCGGGGGCGGTTTTCCTGAAGCAAAAATGGATATTTTATCTCACAATAACAGCTTGAAAAAAGACATTCGCGGCGCAATTGAACAAGATATGCCTGTTTATGCAGAATGTGGCGGTTTGATCTATTTATCGCGTCAATTGACGTGGCACGGAAAAACTTGCAAAATGGTAGGTGCTTTACCTTTTGATACAGTGATAGAAGCGCGTCCGCAAGGACGTGGTTATGTTATTATACAGGAAACTGGGCATGGATTATGGCCTTTACTTAACTCAAAAGGGCAAACCACTGAATTTTCTGCCCATGAATTTCATTATTCTAAAGCCATTAACTTGCCTACTAAACTAACTTACGCTTATAAAGTTTTGCGCGGACAGGGTTTAGATGGCCAGTATGATGGGATAGTTTATAAAAATACTTTAGCCAGTTATGTGCATTTGCACGATGTTGAAAATAATCGTTGGACACAACGGTTTGTTGAATTTATTTGTCAGAAAAAAGGAAGTTAGTCCGAGCAAAAAGGGGAAATTGAAATTTATTCGTTAAAATAAGGATAACCCAAATTCATGCTTACAGTAACTAAGAATGCGGCAGCCCGAATTTTAAAAGCGGCTGAAGACGGCAAAATGAAGGGACTTGCTCTGCGTCTTGCTCCACGACGTAAAGCTGATGGGAGTATTGAATACAATAAAATGGGGTTTGATGAAATTAAGAAAGGTGATATACATATTAAAAGTGAAGGGGTTGATATTGTTTTTGAACCTGCTTATCAAGAGTTATTAGAAGATAGTGTTATGGACTTTGTTGAAATTGAACAAGAAAATTTCAGCTACATTTTTCTTAATCCTAATGACCCCAATTATGTGCCGCCTAAGGAACAATAAATCGTTAAAAAAATGGTACATTTTTGACATCGGATCTACCGTTTTTTAAAAATGAGTGCTTTATAACTTGATAAGTTTAAGTTATTGAAAAAAACGTTTTTAATTTTTTTCTTCAATCTAAAATCTAAAAAGTTTTTTGTTTTTTAAAACTAAAACAATAAGGAATATTACCGTGGCAAATTCTGCTCAAGCGAAAAAACGTGTAATTCAAGCTGAAAAGCGTCGTCAACATAATGCTAGTCTGCGTTCTAGTTTGCGTACTGCTATAAAGAAAGTCGTCAAAATAATCGCCGCAGGTAGTCAAACTGAAGCGCAAGCTGCTTATAAAGCGGCAGTATCTGTTATAGACCGCATGGTCAATAAGGGTATCATTCACCAAAACAAGGCGGCTCGTCATAAAAGTCGTCTCAATACCCACATTCTTGCCATGCAGTCTCAATAGTTTGAAAACCCATTAAATATTGTACTGAACTATAAATGATTGGATATTTTGGAGTCCAAAGCTAAAGCTTTGGATTCCAAAAAACATTCAAAAAATTTAATTTGTGCCCGCGTGCAGTATCAATGCCATTAACTTACTTTTGAAAAAGCTTAAGTTAATGGCATTGGCGTGCAGTATACCAACCCCATTTGAACGAGGTACTCCTAACCCTAAAACACGCCTTGCACAGTCTCGACTGATGTAGCCGACGCGATTTTTCCTAATTGATTATCGATCATAAACAGTCCATCTCCCTTGCCACCAACGAGATTGATTTTATGGATAATCTCAGAAACGGTGGCCTCTTCTTCGATCTGCTCTGTGACAAACCATTGTAAGAAAATATGGCTAGCATGATCCTTTTCAGCAATCACCAGATCGATTAACTCATTGAAATTCTTGGTAACACCCTGCTCATGGGCTAAAGTTTCTTCAAACATTGCCAAGGCACCCTCAAAGCTTGAAGCAGGCTGTTCGACAGGCAAGAGCTTGATTTGTGCCCCTTGATCAAGCACGTATTTGTAAATCTTCATGGCATGTTGCGTTTCTTCTTGGTTTTTCATCAAAAACCAACTGGCAAAGCCTTTCAGTCCTAAGAAATCGCTATAAGCAGACATCGATAAATAAAAATAGGCGGAATAAAATTCCCGATTGATTTGTTTATTGAGTTCTTTTGCAACCTTTTTAGTGATCATAATTCACTTCTTCTCTCATTGAAATAAAGTTTTATATAGAGGTTCAGAAAAATCATTTCACCTAATAAAGGACAACCACAAGGGATTGCCCCTACATAAATGTGAAATGATTTACTTGAAAATCTATATTTAAGCAAAAATCATTCTTAATTGTCAAGATTTTTTTGGACAACTTTCCGATTTCTACTGATTAAGAATTAAATAACTTAGGGGAATAAACGGATTCATTCCTTCATGATTTTTCAAGCCTCAATAAACCACCCTCACTTTATCTTCCCCAACCAATTCTTTTAACTTATCAAGCAAAGTGGTTTCAGGTTTCACTCGCCAATCGTTACCCAATAACAATTCCACGAGAGCATCTTGATGCTGATAATGAATGAGTACGATACAGTGCCCTTGAAGATAAGGAGTGAGGGTGGCTAATAATTTCGGTGCAAATTCATCCGAATGCGCTTGTTCTGCCGATACTGTGATTTCCAAACGTCTCGCTTTTTTTGAACGGGCCGTTTCAAGGGTAGAAATTTTGGTGGCTGTCATGGTATAACCACCACTGTAATCATCCACGCGCACCTCCCCCTCTACTATGAGTAAACTATCCTTAACCAAAATCTCATGCACCGTTGCATAGAGTTCGGAAAAAATCATAACCTCCATTCGTGCCGAACTATCATCTAAGGTGATAAAAACCATGCGCCCGCGTTTATTAACACTGGTACGTAAATCAATCACCCATCCAGCGACGCGCACCGTTTGTTTATTTTCTGTCGCTTTCAGATTCGCAAGGCGTGTACGGCTTAATTGTGCCAGTTCTGGTAAGTACGGCGTAATGGGATGCCCACTTAAATAAAAACCCAAACCTTCTTTTTCATGATTTAAACGTTCCGTTTGATTCCATTCTTGTATATCCTTAACAAATGGTGGTGCTTCTTTCGTTGATTTTTTCGTGCCCCCTAACAAACTAAATATATCGTTTTGCCCAGCGGCAGAATCTGTCGAAAGTCGTTCAGCCGATTTAATCGCACTGTCTAAAGAAGCCATCATCATAGCGCGATTCGCTCCTAAATCATCTAATGTGCCTGTTTTAATCAGGGGTTCCAACAGGCGGCGACTGGCTTTGCGTAAATCAATACGGCGACAAAAATCAAATAAATCTGTAAAACGTCCTTTTTCTTCACGCTCTGCCACAATCCCTTCAAGTGCCGCTTCACCTGCTCCTTTAATCGCCCCTAAACCATATTGAATAGATTGATTTTGATCATCAGCGACAGTGAACTTGTAATGAGAAATATTGATATTGGGTGGCAATATTTTAAGTTTCATCGCCCGACATTCTTCAATAAATGACACGACTTTATCGGTATTATCCATATCCGCTGATAATACGGATGCCATAAATGCAGCGGGATAATGGGCTTTGAGCCATGCGGTTTGATAGGCGATGAGGGCGTAGGCGGCGGAATGACTGCGGTTGAATCCATAGCCAGAAAATTTATCAATCAAATCAAATAGATACGTAGATTTTTTCTCATCTACCCCCCGTTTAGTCGCCCCTTCCACAAATACCGATCTTTGTTTAGCCATTTCTGCCGGCACCTTCTTGCCCATTGCTCTCCGCAATAAATCCGCACCGCCCAAGCTATAGCCCGCTAACACCTGAGCAATTTGCATCACTTGTTCTTGATAAACAATAACGCCATAGGTGGGTTTTAAAATGGGAGCCAGATCGGGATGGGGATATTCAACTTTAGCGCGTCCGTGTTTACGCTCAATAAAATCTTCTACCATGCCCGATTGTAAAGGACCCGGACGATATAAAGCGACAAGTGCAATAATCTCTTCAAAAAAGTCGGGGCGCAGTCGCCTGATGAGTTTTTTCAGTCCTGATGATTCCAGTTGGAAAACAGCAGTCGTATCTCCCCTTTTCAGTAAGTCATAAGTGTCAGGATCATCAAGGGGGATTTTTGAAATATCTATTGGGTTATCCGAAAAATGATTAATTGTTTGCAAAGCCCATTTGATGATGGTAAGGGTACGCAATCCTAAAAAGTCGAATTTGACTAAGCCGACGGCTTCAACATCGCCTTTGTCAAATTGAGTCATTAAGTCGGTGCTGTCTTGTTCACAGTAAAGGGGCGAAAAATCTGTCAGAACGCTGGGCGCAATGACTACGCCCCCAGCATGTTTACCCGAATTACGGGTCAGTCCTTCCAACTGACGCGCCATCTTTATCAATGCCCGCACCTCTTCTTCTTCTTCATAGCGGGTGCGCAAAGTTTCTTCTTTCTCTAACGCTTTATCAAGGGTGATGCCCACTTCAAAAGGAATGAGTTTAGCAATTTTATCGACAAATCCATGCGGATGTGCTAACACGCGCCCGACATCGCGCACCACCGCTTTAGCGGCCATTGTGCCATAAGTAATAATTTGTGAAACGCGATCCCGCCCGTAGCGTTCTGCGACATAATTAATGACTTCATCGCGTCCTTCCATGCAAAAATCAATATCAAAGTCTGGCATGGAAACACGTTCGGGATTTAAAAAACGTTCAAATAGGAGTTCATAATGAATGGGATCTAAATCGGTGATTTTAAGTACATAAGCGACTAATGAACCAGCACCGGAACCACGCCCGGGGCCAACAGGAATATCATTTTCTTTGGCCCATTGGATAAAATCTGCTACGATCAAGAAATAGCCGGGGAAACCCATTTGTATAATCACGTCAAGTTCAAGGCGTAAACGTTCATCATAAGGACGGCGTTGTGCGTCAAACTCTTCTTTTGTTTTATCAAATAGCTTACCTAAACGTTCTTCTAAGCCAATACGCGCTTGATTACAGAAATATTCTTCAATGGTATGTCCTTCCGGAATCGGAAAATCTGGCAAGAAATTTTTACCAAGGGTTAATTCTAAATTGCAGCGTTGGGCAATGAACCAAGTATTTTCAAGGGCTTCTGGTATATCAGAAAACAATTCCGCCATTTCCTGCGGAGTACGCAAATATTGCTGTTCATTATAGCGGTGGGGGCGGTTTTGATCAGCAAGGATATTGCCGTCGTGTATACACACACGCATTTCATGGGCATCAAAATCATTACTATTCAGAAAACAGACATCATTGGTAGCAACAACGGGAATACCTGTTTCTAAAGCCAGTTCAACAGCGGCGTGAATATATTCTTCTTCATGGGGTCGTCCCGTGCGTTGCAATTCCAGATAAAAACGCTGTGGAAACAATGATTTAAAATAATCTACCTGTTGCTGCGCGAAAGGGGTATTTCCTGCCAATAGAGCTTGCCCAATTTCTCCCTCGCGCCCTCCAGACAGTGCAATTAATCCATCCGTTGCGCCCTTTAACCATTCGCGATGTAAGTAAGGAACACTGTTTTTTTGTCCTTCAGTATAAGCGCGCGAAACTAAACGGGTGAGATTACGATAGCCAATCTCATTTTGACATAATAAGAGGAGACGGGTGGCAGGTTCGGTACCCTGATGGAGTTGTACATCGACACCAATAATTGGTTTGATGCCTTCCGATAGAGCAGCACGATAGAATTTGACGAGGGCAAAGAGATTACTATAGTCAGTAATTGCACAGGCAGGCATTCCAGCCTTCCGCACCGCTTTCACTAAGGGTTTAATGCGGATGAGGCTATCAACTAAGGAATATTCGGTGTGTAAATGTAGATGAACAAAGTGCGGCATAATTTTTTAACAACGGTGCTGCGGGTTGTCCTGCAAATTTCATTTCTGGAGTCCAAGATTTATCTTGGAAGAGCCAAACTAAAGTTTGGATTCCAGAACGAAAAACGAAACTGGAGTCCAAGATTTATCTTGGAAGAGCCAAACTAAAGTTTGGATTCCAGAACGAAAATTGTACCACGACCGATGCTGCGAAGTACTTCTGACATTGTTTTTTTTATGCACCGTTCCCAATGGTATCATTCTTTTGCGGTGGTTCCGGCTCTTTAGGGAGACTAACAACAGGCTTGGTATCATATTCATTCGGGATAGGCCAACTATTGAAAGGAAAGGGTTTTTCATCACTATTATAGGTGAGAAATTCAAGTGTTTGATGAATATAGAGGCTGATACTTTGTCCTATTGGGAGTAAACGTTCATTAAGTTTGCCTGATAGTAACACGACTCCAAATTGGAAGAATACTAGGATAAAGGCAATCCACATCGTGTAATAACAAATCACTCCAAACATCAACATAAAAAAAGCACGGAGCCAAGTGGTACCTGACAACAAATTGTCTCTTATTCTTTCTCTTAGTTCTGCTTTCATTTTATTTATCTCTTATCAATGATGCGAATGGGGTAGTGAGAAGTTTGGGGGATTTGCAAAACAGTAACTGAAGTTTTGCGACGGGATTCAAAAGGAATACAAGATTTATCAAGTAAGAGCGCTGCACAAGATAAATCTATTCGAGGTTTCTGTTTTTCGGAGAAAAACAGAAACCTCGAATACTCCTGAAGCTATAATGATGAGAAACCAAGGAACGAATCGATGCCTTGGTTTCTAAATGTCCAAGTTACCACCGGTTCCACCGGTGGTAACATCGCAAAAAGACAAAACGGGAAGTTATTTCGTGGCCATTCCTTAGTCTTTTTTATCCTTCAGTAAGTCTACAACCTGTTTGAGTAGATTTTCAATGTTTTCCAAACGCTCTAGCATTTTCGTGTGATGGCCGCAATCCTTTTTTCCCTTAGGGCAAAAAGATCGGGGTCCGTTAAACCGTGGCGGCATATCGTATCTCGGACCCTGTGGGGGGCCACCCATGGGGCCGCCAAAACCACCATGAGGTCCCATTCCATACCCATAAGGCCCGCCCGGCGGCATACCACCTCGTTGTGGCATTTTCTGCCGGAGTTCTTCTATCAAACGTTGCTTTTCTTCTGGGTCCCAAGTTTGGGAAATTTTTCCCCTGAGTGCTTGTATTTCTTGCCAAAGGACCCGCCGTTTTTCCATCATTTCCTGATAGGACTTGGCTGAATCTGGCGGTTGCGTGGCTGGAGGCGCTGGTTGCGTAAATCCCGGGGGAGTCGGTGGTCTAAATTCCGGTACCGGCGGTGGCGTAAACTCTTGAGCAGGCGGTTGCATGACAGCAGGGGGAGTCCATACAGGTGCCTCCGATGGTGCTGAATTCCCTTCTGCCAAAGCATAACCACTGCCGAGTGCAAGTGAGACTAGAGTTGATAACACATATTTTTTCTTCATAATCCGAATTTTCCTAATAAAATAATTGAGCTGATTTAATTTAAGTGATTGATTTTATTATATTATTATAAGAATAATTTCAAAGAGACTTAAACACTAGTACTCTGTCAACTTTGTTTTGACGGGTACCTGTTGGAGTCCAAACTTTAGTTTGGGCCTTTTCCAAGATAAATCTTGGACTCCTGCACCCGTCAAAAGAACATTGACAGAGTACTAGCACTGCTTAAAAAACACTTGTTGGACGATGTTTGCAAGCTCGTCCATAACGTTTAGAAACATGAGGAAAGCAGGAAAACGAACCGACTTCTGTATAAAGCTTAAGCTGGCTCAAGCCGGCTAAGCAATATTAAAGCTTCTGATAGATACTTTAGCTTTTCGCCTTGAAATTGATTTACAAGGTTAGCTAACGCCTAACTTAAGGGTCTTCACACAGGTATGCCCCTACAAAATCCAATTTAGCTGAGGCTGTAGGGGCGAATCTGTGTGTTCGCCCTTCCTAACTTAATTTAGAAACCTTCAAGGTTTTGGCAACTTCGTGCTGGAACGCTCAACCTTGAAGGTTTTTGTATTTATCTGAACATCTATAGAAATAAAAACGCCTAACGACGCTTTACTAAATAATAAGGGCATTAAAAGCGAGTATCAAGTTTTAAATTCAGAACAACTGGTTTAGTAACCATTTATGATCATTCAGTTATTTCTTAATATTATTGTAATTATCAATACCTTCGCAAAATCATGCACATATCATCAGGTTATTCAATTTATTCCTTAAAAAATCAAAAGCTTATATTTTTTAATATTTTTTAGCGTTCTGACTGACTTATCTAAGGTATGAGTGTGACCTCCATTTGCGCAGACTTGCTTCCCTAAAGCTAAAGCTTTGGACTCCATTATAACTCATTGATTTTAAATAGTTTTATATATTTTAACGGACATCAGATTGAGGTCACACTCTAAGGTATTTCATTAATTTTCAGTCTGTTAGACTTAGTACTCTGTCAATATTCTTTTGACGGGTGCAGGAGTCCAAGATTTATCTTGGAAAAGGCCCAAACTAAAGTTTGGACTCCAACAGGTACCCGTCAAAACAAAGTTGACAGAGTATTAGTTAGTTGCCATAATATTAGGTTGCCATAATATTAGCTCGTTATTTGGCAAAGGTATTGAATTATAAATTATAATTTTAGTGACTCTTTACAAGCATCATCAAGTTTTGCGCCGTTCATATCAGCCTCAGTCAAATTAGCTTTAAACAAATTTGCGCCCACCAAGTAAGCTTCAATCAAATTAGTTTCCGTCAGGTTAGCTTTAAATAAATTAGCGCCCGTTAGGTTGGCACGAAATAAATCTGATTCAAATAAATTGCTCCTAAATAAATTAGCTTCTGAAAGGTTGGCACCGGATAAAAAAGATTCAAGCAAATACGCCTTGGTTAAATTAGCCTCTGCAAGGTTAGCGTCAGTCAAATTAGTTTTGGCGAGATAGGTTTCACTGAGATTAGCTTCACTCAAATTCGCTTTGGCAAAGTTAGCTTTGCTGAGGTTAGCTTCACTGAGATTAGCACCTGACAAATTGGCACCTGACAAGTTGGCATTTGTTAAGTTCGCTTTACTGAGATTAGCACGAAAAAAATCTATATTGGTCAGGTTAAGTCCAAGCAAATTGCTGTTCGATAAATCGGGCCAAGTACCACTGGTTGTTTTTCTCCATTTATTCCACGCTGATACGCCTTGCTGGAGAATAGTTACATGTTCATGATTTGCCATTATTTTTTTCCTAGCGTAGTTGGCGTATTGATGCCTATTTCAGCTAATAATATTGCTGTTTCATATAATGGCAAGCCCATCACCCCTGAGTAACTACCTTCAATACGCTTGATAAAAACACTACCCAATCCTTGAATAGCATATCCTCCTGCTTTATCTGAAGGTTCACCCGTTGCAATATAAGCTTGTATATCAGCCTCAGTCAACGGACGGAAATGTACCTGACTGATATTCAAACGCACCCGCTCAGTTGTCGTTGTCACTAAAGCCACCGCTGTCATCACTTGATGACAATGCCCTGATAATTGTCTAAGCATTTGTTTTGCATCATTTTTATCCGCAGGCTTGCCAAATATTTGCCTATGACAGACTATCGCTGTATCAGCACCTAATACAGGGTAGGTTGTCTTTACTGCCAAACGCCCAGCCTGTGCTTTCGCTAAAGCTAAACGGCTCACATAATCTTGCGGCATTTCTTGGGGATATGGCGTTTCATCCACACTCACTGCAATTTGTTGATAATTCACTTTAATTTGCTCTAGCAGTTCACATCGCCGTGGTGAAAGAGAAGCAAGATAAATCATTATTAATGGTTAATGGTTAAGGGCAAATATGCAGACAAGGGCAAACACGCAGGTTTGCCCCTACGATAGGCACATCACTGTAGGGGCGAACCTATGTGTTCGCCCTTGCCCCAAATCCGTTACAATCAGCCATTAACCGTTAACAATTAACTCACCCTCGATGGTAAGGGTGATTATTTAATAGGCTCCATGCACGGTATAATTGTTCAGCGACGATAATTCGTACTAGCGGATGGGGTAAAGTGAGGGCGGATAAGGACCAACGTTGCTGTGCCCGTTGCAAACAGGTGGCTGATAAACCTTCTGGGCTACCAACCAGCAAAGCGACTGTTGAATATTCCTGCATCCAATGTGCTAATTGATCAGCTAACTGCGAACTATTCCATGTCCGCCCACGTTCATCAAGGGCTATGACATACGCGCTTTTCGCAATCGCTGCTAACATTTGTTCACCCTCTTGATGCTGCAAACGAATGATGTCAGCATTTTTGGTACGCTTGCGTAGAGGCACTTCAATTAAATTTAAATGGCAAGAGGATGGCAAACGTTTGGCGTAGTCATTAAAACCCATTTCTATCCATGAGGGCATTTTTTTTCCAACACAAATTAAGTCAATGTGCATTAGTCAAAATTAAAAAATATAGAATGTCATGATGGAGTCCAAAGCTGAAGCTTTGGAACCCTTGCCAAAGCTAAAGCTTTGGGAACCAAAATCACTACTGCCAAAGCTGAAGCTTTGGACTCCAAAATCACTACTGCCTAAAGCTAAAGCTTTGGACTCCAAAATCACGACTTAATTATCGTTTTTCAAAGCACATAATTTTTATGATCATGCAATATGAAAAATGATTATACAGGATGCCAATGGAATGAGTGACAAAATTAATCCGCATTGATTTCGGGATGTGACTGGAGTCCAAAGCTTTAGCTTCAGGCGTTTTTTAGAGTTCAAAACTGTTGGCGAAGGTAACTGTGGTATTAGTCCCTTGCGCTTGCGCTTTGGACTCCAAAATAAAACTAACCTGCCCAGATTAATTTTTAACTTTTTGATTTTAAACATATTTATTAATAACTTGATTCGCATTATCAAGGCAAAAAAAAAGCAGACACGAATAAAAAACATGTCTGCTTGGAAAAAAGGTTGAACGGTGATTTTAATGATTAATGTCATTAACTATGGAAACGCAGTAACGAACGAGGCGAGATCAACTTGCAAGGAGAAGCTATGCGAGATCAACGTTGATGATTTTACTTGGCTGAACATTATTTATGCGGCGGCAAACTCGGTATAAGGACGCACCTCTTTTGGTTTGAAACCTAAAACAATGTGTTCTTTCTCAATCCCTGCATCAAGCAAATCGGTGGCAACACCTTCTTCGGTTTCGTCATTTTGAATCCAGATTTTATCGTTGATGATTTCAAGATGGATTGGGGCATGGTGAATATATTTATTGCCCTCCCATCCGATTTTGAGCAATAGATAACTTTTTTGTGAGTCATCAAATAAGGGGCGTAAGTTTACACCACCTTGCCGATAATATTTAACATAATCACGCAAAATTTGTTTAATCGTTTTTTTGTAATTCAATCGGGTATCCATTGAGTAATCACCTCACTTTCTGCATCAAAGACAATTAATCGGACTAAATTATCTTCTAAAAAGAGTTGCCCAATCTCAATTTGGAAAATGGTTTCATAAGCCTTTTCAGTAATCGCTAAGTATAACAAGTGATTAAGTTTAATTTTACGAGCGATACGAAAATATAGAATGTATTGCCCAATCGCTTGTTCCAAATCTTTCATCTTAGAACGCCCAATAAAACTCTTTACTTCAACGATAATCTGTCGTAAGCCTTTGTCAGCACCCAGAAGTTGCTCAGCACCTAAATCAGCAAAGACATCTGTTTTACCAAGACTTAGCGTAAACTGATCATGCGTAATCGTCCATCCATCTTTAACTAAAGCGCGTTTCACCGTATCGTGGTGAATGTCTTTTCTTGGCATTATTTTGGTTATCAGTTAGAAGCGTAGCCACCCAGAGGAACTGCCCCTGCCCCTTTATATGGAATGGTGGGTTGCAGCGAGAGCTAATGGGTGGCTACACTCGGCGTAGCTTGCTATTCAAATGGTGCATGGGATATACAATGGTGTGCTCCCCGCACCCGACGCTTGCTATCCATGAGGGCATTTTTTTTCCAACACAAATTAAGTCAATGTGCATTAGTCAAAATTAATAAAGATAGAATGTCATGATGGAGTCCAAAGCTTCAGCTTTAGGGCCCTTGCCAAAGCTGAAGCTTTGGACTCCAAAATCACTACTGCCAAAGCTGAAGCTTTGGACTCCAAAATCACTACTTAATTATCGTTTTTCAAAGCACATAATTTTTATGATCATGCAATATGAAAAATGATTATACAGGATGCCAATGGAATGAGTGATAAAATTAATCAGCATTTTTTTTTAAGGGGCTTAGTCTTATTATCCAGCTTAGTCTTTCATTACGCCAATGCCACAAATCAAGTTAAACGCATCGCTCATGCAGGCGGCGGATATCATGGTGAAACTTATACAAATTCTTTGGAAGCACTTGATTATAATATGACGAGAGGGTTTGAATTTTTTGAGATTGACTTTTCTTTGACAAAAGATGGTTATTTGGTGTGTATCCATGATTGGAAGCAGACATTTGAAAAACTATTTCATTTTGAAGCCACAGAAAAACCGTCGCTGGAAACTTTTCAATTTCTGGTGAAGCATGCTTCGCCTTATCGTATATGTACGCTTGATGATTTAAAAATATGGCTCAAACAACATCCGCAAGCCAAATTAGTCACCGACGTCAAAGAGGATAATTTAAACACTTTGGCGATTATTGCCCAGCACATTGATGATTTTCAAAATCGCGTGATTCCGCAGTGCTATTTTCCTGAAAATTATCCTAAAATACGTCAATTGGGTTATAAAAGTATTATTTGGACATTATATCGCTATGCCGGCAATAACGAAGAGGTTATAAAGCGTGTTGATAAATTAGAGAAAATCTTTGCGGTGACTATGCCGCCTCAACGGGCGATAGCGGGATTGGCGAACTCATTGCTAAAAAAAGGGATTCCATCTTATGTTCATACGATTAATACCGTGAAAGAATGGCAGACATATACACAGAAATATGGTATCACCGAAATTTATACCGATTTTTTATCGCCTGTGGAAAACACAATTGAAGGAAAGGGTTCTGAAAGTCCCTTATTTTTGAATGAGTGCATGGCAACTTATTTAGCTGATGGTACTTTTTATATTCCTTGTTTATCGCTACCCGATTCAAATACAAGAGACGTTTATAAGGTGTATATGCAACGGCAATTTCCTGAATTTATGTTTAAGTTAGATTTAAACAAAATTAAGCATGCAAATTGATACATTTTTTTATAAATTGTTGATTTAATTATATTTATTATTTTTTTGCATTTTTATAAATCTAATTGTTTGAATCAGGATTTGCAGGATTTCAAGATTAACAGGATGAATTAAACCCGTTTAATTCTGATATTTTAGGTTCAGGAGTACAAGATTTATCTTTTCTCGTTCCCAAACTCCGTTTGGGAATGCCTTCCTCGACGCTCCGCGTCGAACCGTTTTTGTACTCGTTCCCAAATTCTGTTTGGAAATTCATTCTAGTGCAGGAAAGCGGAAGTTTCCATACCACTCAAAAGTCTAAGAAATCCGATTTTTTGAAAAAATCGGATTTCTCAATGGAAAGTCTAAGAAATCCGATTTTTTGAAAAAATCGGATTTCTCAAT
>Ga0233403_10000563_pt1 | contig 17508 bp, 18 predicted proteins | sample Na_oxic_1_MG_FD_179866 | JGI IMG/M metagenome (GOLD analysis project Ga0233403, IMG submission 179866) | Seawater microbial communities from Saanich Inlet, British Columbia, Canada - Na_oxic_1_MG | ecosystem: Environmental > Aquatic > Marine > Inlet | place: Canada: British Columbia | collected...
GACAAACACCGGTTTCGCCGTACATTCGGCTTAGGTGTATTTCAAACTTTTTTTGGCTTTCCTCCCTCACAGGTAGGGGAAGGTAATTCCCCAGGTGGGGAAAATCCTTATTTAATTCTTTTGTGTTTCTAGGTACTTCAATGCTTCAGTTAAAAGACGCTCATCAACTTTATTTAGACCATAATCGTCTATGTCTAGCTCAACTGCTAGCTCCAATAACAACTCTCTAATCTGGCTTTTGTTAGGGCTTGTGCCAGAAACATATCTTGGACTTTTGGCAAGATGATGCATTAATAGACCTATGACTTTAAGAGCAGAATCTTTAGGTTTATACATCTCCCCTGTAGATGGAGTTTGTACTTGAGGTAGCAGAGATGTAGCTTCACTCTCGATTACATAAATGTCTTCAAAGCCAATCACTTCATTGATACTAGTATCAGGAACCCACATTAAAGGACCGCCAGAATACTCAGTCTCTTGCCCATCTAAAATAGATTTATCCTGCTCTAGTAGCTCATTGACAAGGTCAAGTAAACTAAATCTTTCATTGGTGTATAGTAAAGTTATACAGGTAGAACCTATCTCTAATAAATCCCCAGTATTGATTACGAACTCTTTCGAAACAATATCAAGAGTCTCATTGTAATAGGAAATGGGATACCATTCACCACCTGGATCGTAGAAGGTTCCATCACCGACTTCATGTCTCATATGTTGACATAGTTGAAGGAGCAAAGACTGAAACTGCTTAGCTGGATAAATAATACTTATTCTATCTAATGATGCTTCTTTTAGTAAAGTATTCTTTGAAATTCCAAACTTCGTTATGGCTTCGTTAAAAGGTATTAGATCAAATAAGTTTATAATGGGCTCTTTGCTCATCTATTTTCCTTGTAAACATTCTGATGCGGCTATGATTTAGTATAATTGGAGCATAGATAATAAGCTATATCTGCAGTTTTAATTGATCCAAGTATTCCGCACATAGTTGCATATTGTCAGTTCTTTCATCAAAATATTTTATTCTATTGTAAGCGGATAAGTTAGTGGTAAGTATTATAGGAGTTAATTTGACATGTTAACTAGTGAATATTTAGATCATTTTATCTACAATGTATATTCGACAAAGAAATTATTACCACTCTAAATTCACATAAAAGTATGCATAGATAAGTGACTTATGATTTTAGTAACATACTAAGTAACACAGCAGCACATATCAAAATATAATATATTTAAAAAACAGTAAGATAAGAAACAAAATCAAGTCAGGGTCGGGCCACCATTTTTCTCTTTAGATCTGTACTTCAATCCCGTAACAAACATATTAATTAGTCAAAAGCATTGATAAGATTTTCAGCTCTTAATATGCGCATTACATTTACACAATCATTAGATACAACGTAGTAAATAGCATGTTTACCATACACACTGCGTCTCTACCCCTGACGAATATGAGCAACTGCCTGATAATGTAATGGATTTTCTGCAATGCTTTGAAACTGAAGAATCAGCCCATCAATAAAAAATTTGGCCTGAGCTAACCCAAAGTGAGCGATTCCATATTCAAATAGCTGCTCTAAGTCCTGATCGGCAGCAGAGCTTAATCTATACTTCGCCATGTGTTTGTTTTCTAGCAATCACCGCATTAACAATATCTTCAGGAGAACGAGCACTAAAACCGCTTTCCTCAGCTTTGATAAGCTCTTGTCGAATAACTTCAACTTGGCTATTACGCATTTGTTCTTTTCTGATCAAATCTCTCAATAACTCACTATCACTAGCATAATTACCAGTAGCAAGTTGAGTTTGCATCCATTGTTCTTGTTGAACTGTTACTGTGATACTTTTTTTTCCATTGCCATAATTTACCTACAATGAAAGAAATATCGTAAGGATATAATCCTACTTTACACTACCACAATGAAGTTTAGTTCAGAACTGGTAAGAATCAATTTGAGTTACAATATACACCCCAATAAATTCTTACAGACACTGTTTCAATTATTTACCACAGCTTTTAGCTCATCTCCAATATCGCTTGTTCTCATCTGGTGTAACGCGTGGTTTAATTGCCTTAAACATTAAGAAAGACCGTTAGGTTACTATGAATGCATAGTAATAGCGTGAAAAAATGCTAGATATTATCATCACAAAAGATGTAAGCTGTTGATATGAAAAGAATATGAAGGGTTTGTGGTATGCATGTCATTCGTGGTTACATTGCCATCTTAATAATAAGTTGGTAGAGAGCAATGGGCATTTTGAGTATAGACATCGTATGATAAATAAACTTGATAATTCAAATGTAGAAGTTGCAAAGCAAATTTTTACGACATTTCAAAACTCTTATAAAATTGAAGCACAACTTATAGGTACTCTTGATTTTCCTCCGTTGGCGAGAAGCGTTAGAGATATAGAAAATTCAACAACACTATTCTACGGTTTCAGTGAAAAAGAGTCTCTTGCAGCAGTTATAGAGTTCGTTATAAACGGTGAACTGCTAGATATTAATAGTTTAACTGTTGACCCCTGTTATTTTAGAAACGGTATCGCAGATAAATTGATCAGCTATGTTTTACATAAATTTAATTTCTCTAAAGCAATTGTTGAAACAGCTGTTGTAAATACTCCAGCTATCAACTTATACAAGAAACATGGCTTCGTTGAGTTTAAGCGTTGGACGCCATCACATGGCATTGAAAAATTGGCGATGTCAGTTGAAATGCACCACTTACAGGGTGCTCGGTGCGAAGGTGATTATCACGAGTGGTATCAAGCAAATGGCCAAAAAGCCTGCGCATGTAACAAGTAAGATAATCAGCTCAAGTGATTCACTATTATTTCTTTGACAAGAAATGCCATGCTATCTGAATATGAATTTCTTTTGTGTGTAAAAAGTTTGTCTCCCACTCATATTTTCAGTAGCATGAACGCATGAAAATACTTCCCCACCAATGTTATCAACCAGTTATTGATTCTAGTGAATTATTGACATCGAACACGCATTTAATCATGCTAGTGTCTGAAACGTCATTAAAACATGCCTTGTCTGTATTTGAGAGTCCGACTCGGATGCACATTCAAAAGGTCATAGACACCTTTTCAGCGTCTTTCAATAAGGGCGAACTCATATCCATTTATTGCCCAATAGGTACCGAATTATTATCTTTGACACTCTTGTGTTTGCCCGAAGTGTTGCCGGAAGAGCGGCTCTTCAATTTAATAAAAGGTGTTACTAAAGGGCTCAACATTCAAGCTTCCAGCACAGTTAGACTGGCAGATATGGTCAAGCATGACACATCTATCACGTTTTGCTTATTGACCCATTTTATCCAATCTTTTTATGAATTTGATGTGTTTAAAACTGCCAAGCCTGACTTTAGTGTGCCTCAAATCGAGTTCTATTCAGCGAATGAAACTATGGTATGTTTGGATGAACTTAACGCGTTAAATCATGGCATGTGGCTCACCAAAGACCTCGCTAATTTACCGGCAAATATTTGTACACCCGCTTACCTTGCTGAGCACTCACGTTTACTTTCTGAAAAATTTGATACTATTACGACGGATATATTTAACGCCGAGGCTATTGAAGCTCTGGGAATGGGGGCATATACAGCAGTAGGTCGCGGTAGCAATAATCCTGCTCATATGTCAGTCATTCATTACCAAGGAGGGGGTGGTAAACCGATTGTACTCATTGGTAAAGGGGTAACTTTTGATGCTGGTGGGATCACATTGAAAAAAGCACTTGGGATGGGTCATATGACCTATGATATGTGCGGGGCCGCGACTATCGTGGGGATCATCCAAATTATTGCCCAATTACAGTTAAATATTAATATTATTGGTGTTGTCGCAGCAGTAGAGAACCTACCCGATGGGGATGCCTATCGACCGGGTGATATTCTCACTACCCTATCAGGGCAAACGGTTGAGATCATGAGTACTGATGCCGAAGGTCGCCTTGTTATCGCTGATGTTATGACGTTTGCTCAGCGTTTTACTCCAAGGGCTATTATTGATATTGCCACGTTGACCGGCGCCGCCATTCAAAGCCTTGGGCATGTGGGCAGTTTCATGGTCAGTAACCATGATGATTTAGCACAGCAATTATTAAATGCTAGTGAAGTGTCTTTTGATCGCACTTGGCAAATGCCATTATGGGATGAATACCAAGAAGCGATTGATAGTCCGTTTGCCGATATGATGAATGCTGGTGTTAACTCCCCTGGTGCAATCAGTGCTGGCTGTTTTTTATCACGCTATACTAATGATGTACCTTGGATACACTTGGATGTAGCTGGTACAGCATTTATGCATGGAACGGGTAATTCAGCAACAGGTAGGCCTTTACCCTTATTGTTACAATATTTAAAAATGAGTAGTAAACTGGGAACTTAGAATGAGATGATCCCTCCTAAAGGAGGATATTTTTTTAGGTTCAAATCTGTAATATGTTCTTTGTTAATACAACGTAAATAAAGTAACAATGTAAACAACGGAGAAATACTATGTGGACTAAACCTCAGTACAATGAAATGCGTCTTGGCTTTGAAGTAACGCTATATATTAGCAATCGCTAAGCACTCATTAATTTTTTGTCAAAAGGTTGCCAACTGGCAGCCTTTTTTGTTCTTAGGGAAGGACTATGTATATATTAATTTTAGGCTCAGGTGCTGGTGGCGGCGTACCACAGTGGAACTGTCATTGTGATAATTGTGCGGGTTGCCGAAATAATACCTTAGCGGTACGCGAGCGCACACAGTCGAGTATAGCTGTATCGAGCAACCGAAAAGATTGGGTCTTAATTAATGCCTCACCCGATATTCGCCAACAAATTAATCAATCTCCCTTATTATGGCCCGCCGATGGGCAGCAGCGTGGTACCGCGATTAAATCGATTATTTTAACTGATAGTCAAATCGACCATACCACAGGTCTACTGACGTTGCGTGAAGGTTTACCATTACCCGTTTACTGCACCGATGTGGTCTATGAAGATTTAAGTACCGCTTTTCCTGTATTTCCCATGCTGAAACACTGGCATGGGGGATTGCAACGCCACGCGATTGGTACTACTCATGAGCCAGGATTTCAAGTTGAAGGGGTCTCTGGTTTAACGTTTCACCCAATTGTATTAGAATCTAATGCTCCACCTTATTCGAAGTATCGCGATAATATAGTGGATGGGAACAACATTGGTTTGCAGATTGTGGATGATGCCACCGGCAAAAGTGTGTTTTATGCGCCAGGGTGTGTACAAGCCAGTGATTTAGTGAAAAATATGCTCGAACAATCTAGCTGCGCTCTATTTGACGGTACTTTATGGCTGGATGATGAGATGATCCAAAAAGGCTTCAGTAACCGACTCGGCTCACAAATGGGTCACATGCCAGTAAATGGTCCTGATGGCACCGTAGCATTGTTACAACAGTACGATATCGAACGGAAAATATTGATCCACATTAATAATACAAACCCAATACTCGATGAGTCTTCAACTGCTAATGCCTATCTGCGCGATAATGGTATTGAATTAGCCTATGATGGCATGCAAATTACGATTTAAGGATATCTTATGACAAAGCAAGCACCTTGGTCTCGCGACGAATTTGAAGCTAAGCTCCGTGGTAAAGGCGAGTACTATCATATTTATCATCCCTTTCATGTAGCAATGAATAAAGGCGAATGTACCCAAGAACAAATTCAAGGATGGGTCGCCAATCGCTTATTTTATCAATTAGCTATCCCGGTAAAAGATGCTGGGATCATGGCCAATTGCTGGGATCTGCAAACTCGACGTAAATGGATCCAGCGCATTTTAGATCATGATGGCGATCCTGAAGATACCACTTTAGGCGGTATTGAGGCTTGGTTACGTCTAGGTGAAGCGGTGGGTTTAAATCGTGAAGATATGCTCAACGAACGCTTTTTATTGCCTGGTGTGAAGTTTGCGGTCGGGGCATATATTAACTTCACGCGTAAAGCGAGCTGGGAAGAAGCAGCCTGTTCGTCACTAACAGAAATGTTTGCCCCTGAAATCCATCAAAGTCGCCTCGATACATGGCCGACACATTATAAATGGATTGATCCAGAAGGATTCTCCTATTTTCAAATGCGCTTAAATCAAGCGCGTCGAGATGTACAGCATGGTTTAGAAATCACCTTAGATCATTTTGAAACTCGTAAACAACAAGAGCGTGCATTAAACATTTTGCAATTCAAACTTGATGTCTTATGGAGTATGGCAGATAGTATCAGCTTAGCATATGAATTTAACCGCAAACCTTTTGGCGCGGTGACTGACGAAAATATTTCTCACAAAGGCTTCATGTAATGGCAACTCCCAAACTTAATCCATTATATAAATTTCAATTTGAAAAAGCCCAAGATGCTTTTGTGCTGTTATACCCTGAAGGGATGATCACACTCAATGGCAGTGCCGGTGAAATCATACAAATGGTCAATGGGCAACGTGACGTTGATACTATCATCAGTGAACTAGTAGCTAAATTTCCAGATGTCGAAGGCATTGACAAGGATATTCACGAGTTCTTAGATCATGCCCATGAAAAAAAGTGGATCAAGTATGTCGAGTAAACCTGTCTTAAAAACAGATGTGAAAAATCCATTATGGCTCCTGGCGGAGCTCACTTATGATTGTCCTCTGCATTGTCCATATTGTTCTAATCCAGTGCAAATGAGTGAACGCAAAGATGAGTGTGATACAGAAACGTGGAAAAAGGTCTTAAGCGAAGCTCGTGAAATGGGCGCAGTGCAACTTGGCTTCTCCGGTGGTGAGCCTTTACTACGCAAAGATTTAGAAGCATTAGTTGCACATGCCAGTGAATTGGGTTTTTATACTAACTTAATCACTTCAGGCATTGGCTTGACTGAAAAACGTATAAAAGGGTTAAAAGAGGCTGGACTTGACCATATTCAACTAAGTTTCCAAGCAGCCAATGCCGATGAAAATGATCTTATTGGTAACAAACGTCATTCTTTTGAACAAAAGTTAGCGGTTGCTAAATTAGTTAAGCAATACGATTATCCGATGGTGCTTAATTTTTGTTTAACGCGCCAAAACATAGATAAAATCGCTGATGTACTCGCGCTGAGTTGTGAGTTGGGAGGCGACTTTGTCGAGTTGGCAACCGTACAATATTATGGCTGGGCATATTTAAATCGTGACCATCTACTGCCCACGAAAGAACAGCTTGTGGCAGCTGAAGCAACAGTGAATAGATTTAGAGATACTCAAGGTGATGATGAGCCTAAGTTTATATTTGTCACGCCAGACTATTATGAAACGCGCCCTAAGGCTTGTATGAATGGCTGGGCAACAACCTTTTTAACCGTCACACCCGATGGCTCTGCCCTACCGTGTCATAGTGCGAAAATATTACCTCTGACTTTCCCTAATGTGAAAGAGTCGTCATTAGAGAAAATATGGCACGAAGACTTTTCATTTAATAAATTTCGTGGACTAGATTGGCTCCCTTCACCTTGTCGCGATTGTGATGAAAAAGAAAAGGACTTTGGTGGATGTCGTTGTCAGGCATTTATGCTCACCGGTGATATGCATAAAACCGACCCAGTCTGTGATAAATCACCTGATCATTATTTGATCCAGGCGGCTATCGCAAAGTCCAAGCAGCCAAGAGAAAACTTATTTTACCGCGATCCCAAAACTGATATTCCAGTCCATTTGATCCAAGAATAATCGCCTATGCTGCAACATGCTGAGGGAGGCTAATGAATATCCATATTGTTAAACAACCTGAGTTCGCAGCTGTCTTCACCCTTCCCTCACCGGCAATGGATCATTCAGGTATCGGTCACTTAGTCGAACATTTAGTGTTTCGAACATCCACCCTATTTCCAGAGCGTCATAATCTATTTGCGCTGACGAGTATTACTCGCTGTAAAATGAACGCTAGCACGACTGGGGATAAGAGCTATTATTTTGTCCAAGCGAATACTGCCGAAGACTTACTCTTATTGATTGAATACTTATATGCAGGTTTGATGACCCATACCTATGCAGCATGTGATATCGAACAAGAAAAATCAGTGATCCAACACGAACTGGCGTTTTATGCTAAACATCCCGCTTATCAAAGGCAGTCTCAAATATGGCGAGGGGATCAACATCCTGATGCCTATCAACATTGGGGTGGTTTCCCCGATATGCTTGCGCAAATCACTGCACATGATGTGTATACTTACAAATCACAATATTACCAAGATAGTGCTCTAACTTTAATTGCCAGTGGCATAACCGAAGCTGACATTTATCACGTCTCTAGAAGAGTGCGTAATAAATTAAGCGTTCAAAATGAACAGGTACTAAAAAGTATTAAGCGGCCTATTATTTATCAAATAAAATCCGTGAATATTGTTGAAAACGAAACAACAACATCTAAAATATTTTCTTGGTGGCTTCCTGCTCAGTATCAAAAATCAGTGCAAGCCCAACTCCCCATATGGCAAACCCAATGGCCCGAGTTGTATATTGAAGAAGAACTGAATCATCGAGGCATGTTTGCCATTCGATATTTGTGTGAGGCGAGTATCCAATCATTTACCACATGGGTGCGTCAGCAAGTTGTGACGGCTGAACCGCAATTAACAACTATGGAGCAATTTCCTGAGTGTATACAAACATTATTAGCCCATGAATTATTAAATAACGATATAGCTGTGTATGGAGCTTTGCAATCAGCTGCGCCAAACTCACATCAACTCGACCATCAAGATCTCGCCAATATTAGCACTTCGTCTATCAGCCAATTAATCGGTGAGCCAAATATTAGCTATTTGGCTAAATTACCCGATCATATGGTCTTAAAAACAGCGCCCATTGATTCACCCAAATTGCCAACGGCGACACATTTTGAATCCCCCACTATCATCAAACGTTTTACTGACACTGTTAATTGTATCCTTGGATCGTATCAACCCCGCACAATTGCGCTATTATTAGAAGATATGGGAGATGATGCGTTTTATATCAAAAAAGATATGTGGGTCATAAAAGAATCAGATATCCCCCCTGAAACAATGACAGCAATATGCCAATCCGCTGCGTTTTGGGCACCGCGAGTCCAAGGACAGCTGTACACTATGGGTGTCTTTGAGAAAGGCGGACTTTTTTATATATGGGGGGTTGGGGATAATAATCCAGCAGATAACATGGCTTATATGCTGGGGTTAATTCGGTCTAACCGTCATTAACCGACACTTACCGACTTCGACATCTAAACTTATCTGCCCCCTTCTACTCGCGATGCAATTGTAATGACCTAAATCACTTTACACTCTCTAGCAATATTAGCTAAATCAGCAGATGTATTCGCATTAAGTTTATTTTTAATTTGAGTGTTATAGTTACAAATTGTTTTGTAACTTAGGCAAAGCTCTTTCGCGACGTTATGTGCGTTAAAGCCTTTTGAAATGAGCCTAAATACGTCAAACTCGCGTGGTGATAAGGTGTAGATCTCATGACGAAATCTTTTTTGTTCTTGTTCACAAGACTTACTGTGTTCAGGTAACAAACCAGGTTCAATATAACGTTTACCACTCGCAATTAGAGATACCGCTTCTGCTAAAACCACAGCAGCACTGTTTTTACAGATATAACCTTTTGCACCAGCTTGTAAAGCTCGCTCAACGTAAACGTTTTCATCGTGAATACTATAAACCAGAATAAGTACTTGAGGATCGTGTTTACAGAGTCGGCGAATCGCTTCTAAGCCTCCAATACCGGGCATCGATAAATCCATAACCACAACATCTGGAGCAAAGCGTTTGTATTCCGTGACTGCGAGCTCCCCGCGGTCAATATCAACAATTTCACCAATGTAGTTTTGTGAAGCAAGTAACATTCTAAAGCCTGCTCTTACAACAATATGATCATCGACTAACAATACTTTTATCTTTGCTTTATCCATTACTTATTACCTCTAAACGGTAGCTGAACCACTACGTTTACTCCACTGTTTTCTGGTGTTTCTAACGAAAACGTTCCGCCTAAATTTTCGGCGCGTTCACGCATACCTAACAAACCAAAACCAGGTGAGTTTGATTGCTTTCCTTGGCCATTATCTGATATTGAAATTTTAACCTCATTGTTAAGTTTTATTACCACAATATTGACCTTACTCGCATTTGCATGTTTCACGACATTAGTTAAACATTCTTGCACAATCCGATACACGTGAATTGCAATATCAGAATTCAAGCTTTCTAGACTAGCATCGTAATTTAAATCAAAATGCAAGGATTCACTACAGCGCTGCCATTCTCTTACCAGTTCTGACAAGCTGGCTCCTAAACCAAGTTCACTCAAGCTCAGCGGATGCAATGTTTTCATCATCGAACGCACTACCACAGACAAGTGATCACAAATATTAATAATAGAAGACGTTATGGCGCTAACATCACTACTCGGTTGTTGACAAGTAACAGCCATTGCCTTGATTGCCGTTAATGATTGCCCCATTTCATCATGCAATTCACGAGACATGTCTTTTCTTTCTGTTTCTTGGATTTGCATAGTACGCAGTGCCAATGCTTGGTTATTTTTTCGCGCTGTGTTTAGGGCGTTAGACATACCGTTAATCTCTACCGCAATGTCATTAAATTCACTTATTTTAAAAGGCGGCAGCACTTGGTCGAAATATCCGCCTTCAACTTGACGAAGCACATACAAAATAGTGTTGACAGCCCGTAACATTGAATTAAAAACAAAATTAATCGTCAAAAATATAATTGCACTCATAAACACAATGGTCCAAAAAAATATTTTCGTTTCACCCCACGCTTCGTTTATCTCATCCATTGGATTAGCGTTTATTACAATGGGTTTAATCGAACCGTCTGCAATCGTGATATTATGATTGTGTGTTAAAAAGTCTACCATTACCGCTTTCACAAACCATTGAGGTGCCGATTGTTCTTGCTCGTTTGCGTTGCTTAACGTTGAATTTTTTTCTGTCTTTTCATTTTTCCCAACATGAACATCTAAATGTCTGACCGGTTGCATATTGTTAATATTATCTATCCACAAGGCTATGTCGTTGCTATCTAAAGAGTCTTGATTTAAACCAAACTCTATCATTTGAACGGCTAAATTTATCGAGGAACGGACTTCTTTTTCAACAGAGTTTCTTGCTTGCCAAATAGCAACAATCCCACTGAAAACTAAAATTAATATCAGTGACGCGATAATTCTAAGATTAATAAGTGCACGAATACTCACATTTAACCATCCTTTGAGAAAACTTCGTTTTTAGCACTTAAGAATAAAAGGTGCTTTGAAGTTGATGATAAACATGATGATTATGATAGGTACTATACTTTGGGATGGTATTTACCCTACTTTTCACCCTACTTTTGCAGATAGTAAGGTAATTGAATGTTAATACAGGTAATACAAATAAAAAGGCGCTAAGAGTGAAGTTAGCGCCTCAATAGTTTACGTCACGGACGGTTTAAAAACGGTAGTTAAAGCCCGCATTCAATTGACGAGTACGGCCCACGACCATACCGTCTTTTCGGCTTGCAAGGTATTCTTTATCCGTAAGATTATGACCACTCAAAAACACAGTTAAATTGTCGTTAAACTCGTAGTTCACACTCATATTGATAAGCGTATACGCAGGGATCTTACCCTCCATGCCGTCATCTGATTCCACTGAAGTATTGGCAGCATCAACAAACTGCTCACCAGTATGATTCAAGGCAAGACGTGCATCTAACTTGCGGTCAGGGCTTTGATAGCCAACAGCAACTGTAGCTGATAATTTTGGTGCATAAGGTAAACGGTTACCCGACTCAAAGCTCGCCGTTTCTAAGATTTCTTCACCTTCTTCATCCCATACTGTTTGAGAATTAGTAAATTCAGCTAAGAACAAATTAGATAAATTACCTTGAATATAGATGTTGTGTTTAGTACCAAATCGCTCTGCCGAATCGAATTGACCTGCAATCTCGATACCCGACTGACGTGACTCACCCGCATTAATGAAACGACCAGCTTCAGTTTGGATAACAATCTGGTTAAAATCAGTAAAGAAAAGAGTCGCTTCAGCTTGGACACCTTTAATCACTGATGAACGAAGACCGATTTCGTAGTTCCAGCTCTCTTCTGGGTCAGTAGCTAAGAAAGACGCATCTGGCTCATCCGAATCCACTTCACGACTTGGACGTGCTGGCGCAAAACCTTTATGAATACCCGCAAACCACGTCGTATTCTCATCCACTTTATAAGTCGCACCTAAACCCGGTAAAAATACAGTAAAATCATGCGTGTACTTTTTCTCAGGATTGGTTGGAGCAGCACCTTCAGTACGGACATAATCAGTGGTTTGAGTCACATCTTCTAAACGGAAACCCGGAGTCAATGTCCAGTCTCCCATGAATACGCTATTTTGTAAGTAGAATGACGTAGCTTCAACCTGTGTTTCGATTTGTTCATTGTGCCAGCCCGCACGGCCATCATTTTCATCAACACCAGCATATTGCTGAGCAAAGCCTAAATTGTGGAAGCGCGAGTCAAAACCTCGGAATTGGTTACGCAAGATATCTTCTTCGTGATATCTAAAGCCAATAACCGCTTCGCTTTTGTCACCAAAGTAATCGTGAACAATGGATAGGCGCGGTTCAATACCGAAATATTCAAACTCACGTGGACGCCATCTACCACCACAAACCAGTGAGTTTTCTAATGTAGGAGCAAGCGCTTCTTCTTCACCCGCCATATCGCCAGTGGCACCGTTTTCACCAGGACAAAACTCAATATTTTCGCCTGGACCATTGATTTGTCTAAACGAGGCACGCGTTTGTTCAACACGGTAAGCTTGAGTCGAAAGTTGCGCAGTTGGACTAATTTTAAAATCATGAACAAGTTGGAAAGTATCGCGCTGCTGTTGGAAGCGGTCGATTAATCCAGTAGGGGCTTGGAAAGGGTTTTCAGCGTATTCTGCTGCGCTTAGGCCAGTTTCTGATTGACGTGATAATTCTTCAAATTGTGAAATTTTGGCAATAATAGAATGTTGTTCATTGAGTTGAAGTAGACCTTTGATTGAATAGTCTTGGATGCCTAAAGTGTGATTTTCACGAGAACCGTCACCCTCTTTATCCATGACGCTGATCATCACACCGCCTTGTTGATTTCCGACACCTACACGACCGTATAAGCTTTGGAAGTTGTTGTTACCTAGCTCAACATTGACTTGCCCTTCAACGCCATCACGAGGAACAGGATTGGTTACGAAGTTGATGATACCAGCGATAGTTTGTGGGCCATGTATAATTTGTCCAGAACCTTTAGTAACCTCAATGCGGTCTACATTATCCATGGGCGTTGAATAGCTGGCTGATGGATCGCCGTAAGGTGAAAGGAATAACGGCATGCCATCTTCCATTAACAAAACACGTGAACTACGACGTGGGTTTAGTCCACGAATACCTATGTTCAAACGTGCAGAAAAAACGTCTTCGCTGATAACATTAATACCGGCTATGTTTTCTAGTGCTTCTTTAACTGAAAATACGCGCTGTTGGTCAAGATCTTCGCGAGTTAATACCTGAACGGTTCCCGGTACAAAGTTAGTATTTTCAGGGACTGATTGCGTCACGCTAATGCGCTCAATCTTGCTGTCTTCGTTGGTTTCTGCGATTGCTGGAAGTTGGTATCCTAATGCGATGAGCATAGATAGGTGCAGTTTATTCAATTTCATGTGTGTGTTCCTAGTTTCAATAGGTAAAAAGTATTTTTGTTAGTATTCAACTAAATAATTAAACGGTATTTAAAACCTAATGTAGCAGAGGTCTGAATCAGATAGATATAGGAAAAATTCCCAAACTGAAAACTTCTAATTCAGAGGTGTTCACACGTAGGGGTTATAATTTAGTACTGGTAGATAATATTATTGAATGGGTATTTATGTTATATTATCAATCACTTAACAGTTCATTATGAAGCAAGTGCTGTTTTATACGAGCTTAATTAGATATTGAGCGTATAAATACTTATTCACCACAACAATTAGAATGACATTTATGGATTTAGTTTTTTTTGATCTCGATGGGACCTTATTAAATGGCTCCTCCTCACTGTCCCAATTCACCATAGACACCCTCGGTAAAATGAACTCCCAAGATATCGCATATACAGTCGCCACCGGTCGGACAATGTTATCTGCTAGTCCGATTTTGAAAGGACAGTTTTTATCGCTGCCGCATATTTATAACAATGGGGTAACCCTTTGGGACCCGCAACAACAAAGTATGGAGTTTGAGAATTTACTCACTGAAAATGAGACTGATTTGATCTTAGCCATGGCGCTAGAACATAATATTACGCCCTTTGTAAATACCGTAGAAAACCATCATCATGTGATTTATCACAGCCCGCCTCAGCATAATATTGAAAAAGAGCTTATTACTAAATATTTTGCGCGTTCACAGGCCACATTGATGCCATTAGACGCATTAGCGCATGATAGAGCGGTAACGAACATTAGTATGATTGGTGAAAATACTCATATTAAGGCGATGTGGACACAGCTCAATCAGCATCCACGCATCATAGCCTATTCGGGCCCGGCAAATGAGGGCAAAGAATATAGTTGGATGGATGTACATCATTGCTTTGCCAATAAAGGTGCGGCGGTACAAAAATTACGAGATAAATTAGGTGCCAAAAATGTCATCTGTTTTGGCGATAGTGATAATGATTTAAGTATGTTTGAAATAGCAGATGAGTGTTATGCGCCGGATAACGCAAAGGCCTTTATCAAAGACAAAGCGACTAAGGTTATCGGACATAATCATGATGATGGTGTTGCTAAGTTTTTAATAGAAAGGTTTGATTTGTGATTAAGAAAATTAGCATATGGCTAATTCACATATCGAGCCGGTTAAGGAGACACATGAAGTATTTAGCTCTACTATTTATTATCAGGGCGCCCGAGATACTGAGTAATTAGATGCTTGCCACCCCCTTAGTATTAAAACGGGTTAACCGTATACCCATTTTGTTGAAGTAGCGCATGAGCTGTCATTGCCGATAACTCCACCTCCGCTCCAGCAACTATCTGACTCGCCTCAACATTATAGGCAACTGCGCTTTGACCGCACAAAATAACTCTGACATTGTTAGCCATCAAAGCCAACAGTAAGGGCTTATTGGGGTTATCGTATGCAAATTTTTGTTTATAGTGTGTATGATCCAATAAATCTAATGTCGCCTTGCCATGCACAACCAACGCAAGTTGAATGTTTTCTTTTTTCACACCTGCAGCAACATGCATATTAATAAAACGTGCAAGACTATTAAATTTACGATTAACTTCATCTTTGTTATCGCTAGTACTTCCCACATCAAAAGCCACTTTAAATACAGTATCATTTGGCACTGTGTGAGTCGATACAGGGGCATTTTTACCAAACCCCATAATCACAGGTCCGTCTTTAAACTCAACGGTTTGGGCATTAGTAGAGGCTGATAGCATGAACATCATGCAAGTGCATAATATAGATAATATGGCAGTGATATTTTTCAAAAAAAATTCCTTATATTGATATACATGCTAATTATAGCTTTTTCTTTTTTGCATACTAGAAAAATACGTACAAATGGCTAACACTATATTGAGTATCTTATATAACCTCTTACTCACAAGGAAGTCCCTTATCATGGTTAATTTTAAACTAAACCGCGTTTATACCTTAGTCTCGACCCTACTTATTGCATCAACTTTATTTGTCTCATCCGTGCATGCCCAAAATAATGAAATAAAAGAATCTTGCTCAAATGTAGTTGCACTCTTTAATGACGGTGATATTGATGGTGCACTCGAAGAAGCGCGTTGGTGCGTGACTCAATTAGAGCAGCTCAAACAAGGCCAAACCTCATCTTACTTCAAAGATGAAATAGATGGCTATAAAGGTGGCAAACTCGACGTGCAACAGGCAATGGGCATGTCTATGATCGAACGCCGATACACCAAAGGCAATGACAGTGTTCAAGTCTCATTGTCTGGTGGCGTTTCGAATATAGCGGCAAGTGCGCTCGAGGCATTTGCATCGTTTGGAGTTAACGCAACACCAGGGAAAAAAATCCGTATTCAACGACGCACCGCCACACTTAACAACCAAAGCGACTCGCCTCAATTACTCGTCACCTTAAAAAGCGGCGGGATATTAACGTTCGAATCTAGCCAGTTATCCGAGGACGCTTTAGTAGCATTTGCTAAGTCGTTCCCGATTGCTGAACTGGATGATTCTAGAAAGTAATATTAGTAATAGGTGAGCTTAATACCTCACCTTTTACCATGTACAAATCGTCATAGCGCAAACCGCCGTTACCATATGGGTCTTTTATTGGACCAGTATTACAGGTTGCTAAAAAATATAAAATAGGGTTTTCTCGCTGCATGCGAAAATCAGCATGGGTAAATACTTTTTGCTGAGTTGGAAATTCACTGCCGCCGCGAATATAAACATCATATCCCTGCCCGCCTTCAGATTTCTTTTGGTTATTTACGACCATCCATATTTCATACCAAGTATCTGTCTCCATCGGCTTGGCAGGAGTACCGGATTGTGGATGATGGATCTTGCTATACCAATTATTTTTGCGCACTAGCAAGGTGCCATCATTTTTGTAATCAATATTTGGATCATATCTGTCAGTGACGCGTAAACTGGGCTCTATCGCATTGTATGCGTTTTTAATAATATCATCGGGTCGCATATCACTTAAACCGAACACATGGTTGTTAGGAAAGTATTCGACGTTAATACGTAAATAGAACGTGTACGTATCCCCTACTTCTATAGGGACAGGTAATGGTGCAAAACTCAATGCCTTGCGATTACCAACAACGCCTTCTGCTGCTGGCTTTTTTATCAAATAATGCTGAGAATGATTAGGCTGTAACGGCTCTTTTCGGACTTCGGTTACTTGAGGATTTTCAATACGTGGTTGTGTCTCATTTTGCGTGTCGATGATGGTCCAATCTTGCAATGCCGCAGCTGACTCAAAGTCATTGATCTTGAGCCACGGGTCTACCGTCTCACTGTGACTAGGGAAATGAAAGGCCAATAACAAGACTAAGACTAGCCCCGCATTTAACTTTGGGCTTAGCGTTAAAGTTAGCTTTAGATTTAATTTTGTTGATAATACATGTACCGAATTAACCATATTGCCCGCTTCCACATTGCATGCTGTATAGATGAACTGAAAGCTATCTTATCACTATTTTCATTTCTTTCTTAATTTTAATCGTGTGTTGTTGCGTGCGAACGCAAGTACAAATAAACCCAGTAACATCAAGGCAATAGCGTTAGGTGCGTTTACTTCGGTATAGACGAAGTGACCAGTGATAGCTGCGGTACTTGGTTGCGCTACATATTCATAAGATTTCAAATAACTTTCAATAAACACTTAGCAATAAACACTTAGCAATAAACTTTCCCAAAAAAATTCAT
>Ga0233403_10000564_pt1 | contig 17507 bp, 14 predicted proteins | sample Na_oxic_1_MG_FD_179866 | JGI IMG/M metagenome (GOLD analysis project Ga0233403, IMG submission 179866) | Seawater microbial communities from Saanich Inlet, British Columbia, Canada - Na_oxic_1_MG | ecosystem: Environmental > Aquatic > Marine > Inlet | place: Canada: British Columbia | collected...
TGAGGAAATAGGGGACAGACCACATTTTATGTTTTTCCCAACGGAGGTTATGTGTTTGGAAGCAAGCAACACTTGTAAAAGGGCAAAAAATATTTTTATAATCAAGAAGGCTTCGATAATAAATGTGGTCTGTCCCCTATTATTCCTATTATTCTATCCGCCTGCGTCCAGTGCATCATCACAGAAAGAAAGGAACCATGGAAATTCTCATTTTACCCCCGACGCTTTTGCTACGAGACTGCATTCCAACGCCGGAGCGTGGGAACGAGAAATATAATGAAACATAGAAAGAAAAGCGAAATTAAACAAGCAGTCAATCAAGAAATGACTGAACAATTGTTACAGCAATTTCCATTTCTCAGGGAAATTTATAGGGAATTAAACCCTAAAGCAGATATTTCTCTCCATTCGCATTATCTCAGCCTTGAGGAAGTACATACAGAAATGATGACTTATAGTGCGTTTGACCGTTATTCCGAAAAAGAGAAAAAGAAGTATCTTAAACGAGAAAAGAATATTCTTCACTTTTTTCGAGACTTATTTGAGGAATATGGAAAACAGCTATATCTCTTTGATATAAAGAATGAAGGAACAATTCATTTTCAGCAAATGCAATTGTCAAAAGATTTTCTCAAAGAGTGCACCAAAAGCATTCGAGAGGAAGAATTTCTTTATCTCTGTATTCCAGAACTAAACTTGGTTCTCACCGGAACTTGGGATCAAGAAAATTTCCTGTTTTATAATGGAGATGAAAGTAAAAATCTCTCTCAAATTGAGGAAATAGCTAATAAGAATCGTTTATATCTCCTTAGAAGAGATACCTGAAAGCTTTTCTACTAAAGCTTGGAATTAAAAATTAAAGGATCAGGGTCAAATTGTTACCTCTAACCACCTACGTTTACTAAAAACGCCATCAATCATAGAAGTTTGGCACTTGTAATCCATTGATTTTACTTGGATGGGTAGACAGAATATTTACAATTGTTCTGTAGAATCCCAGTTTTAATAAACTGTCTCCGCATACTTTAATAAATGTTTTCAGTAGAAAAAATGGGTAAGATGAAAGTAAAGACTCAACACTGGAAGGTTATTGTCACAGATCCAAAGATACGGTTAGCGGTGCAGGACATTGACCAGTCACTACTGGACTGGACCCTTAGTCTCACTCCTTTTGAGAGATTGCGCTGCGCATCCAACGCGGCGCGTGCTTTGAAAAGGTTCAAGCATCAGGTTTAAGTGTAATGAGACCGAAACAAGCAGATCTTGTAGCATTGATAGAAAGCCTGACATCGGCTAAAGTGGAATTCATTGTCGTTGGGGGTGCGGCTGCCGTTCTCCACGGTGCGCCGACAAGCACCATTGATCTGGATATCGTTCATCAACAAACCACGGACAATGTGAACAGGCTCATGGGAGTTCTGACACGCCTTGATACCATCTATCGTGATCCCGCGGGTCGCCATATTGTCCCTACTGAGGACGATTTGATGGGGCAAGGCCAACTGAACCTGATCACTCAACTTTGGCCCTATGGATCCACTCTGCAAATTGCATGACGGTCGAGGATATGATGAACTTGTGGCGCACACTGTCGTCTTGTCGGATGGGGAGGTGTCCATTCGTGTGTTGGATCTGGAAACCTTGATCGAGGTAAAGGATAGCACAAATCGTCCGCGAGATAAGCTGGTGGTACCCCTGTTAATTGCTTTACGGGAACGCCAGTCGGATGAGGAATAGCCTGGTAGGGTGGGCAACGTGTTTTTGCTGCCCAAATTACAAGGGGCCAGGCTCGAATTGTTTTTTTAACATTACAATTTGTATAAAAATCCAGGATTAAAAATTAATCGAGCATGACCCCCTTTTTATTCGTGGTGCATATTGACATTTTCATGAATAATTTGCTAACATATTGATTTTAAATAGCAGTCAGGTAGGGTGGGCAAGGTCCTTTTCTTGCCCACCTTCCTCATTAAAAAAGTGGTGGGCAACAAAAAGACGTTGCCCACCCTACATGGCTACATTCGATTTGCCATCAACAAAATCAGCAAAGAACTGAACAATGATTTATCAACAGCGCGTAAAATTTAAAATTATAGTCATAAGCATTGCTTTGCTTGTGGGACAATTTTTCGCGCTCATTCACTCGGTTAAACATCCTTTTCACCAGCCAATTGAATCCTGCCGGATATACTTTGCGTTTGAACAATCTGGAAATGGTCTGATTTGCGAAGGTATTGCAACCATATCTCCAATTCTTCAGCCTTATGTCTGGATTGGTTTTTTCTCGTTCCCACGCGCCTGCGTCACTGCCATTGACTTAAGGGCAGACACGCAGGTCTGCCCCTACGAAATCCCTTATATTTCATGGCTGTAGGGGCGAACCTATGTGTTCGCCCTGGCTTAAGTCAATGGCAGTGACGCGCCAGCGTCCAGTGCATCATTAAATTAAAAGGGCCAGGGTCGAATTGTTTTTTAAACATTACAATTTGTATAAAAATCCAAGATTAAAAATTAATTAAGCCCTGTCTCTTTTTTCTTTACCTTTTTTCTTTAGGGTGGCTGGCTAAAGCCTTGTATTCCAACCGAAACTTATAGAACAACTTCAATGAAAAATATAGTCGAACAAACTTCTAGGGAAAAAACGGATTTAGGAACAGCACGTATTATAGAATTTTCTATTTCTGGTTTAGCTGGTTATGATAAGGTTTATGCTCGTCAGTTGAATGCCGATGTTAATGTTTTTTTTGGGCTTAATGGTAGTGGCAAAACTTCCCTGCTTAAAATATTGCACTCAGCCATGAGTGATGATATTAATATTTTGGAAGGTGTCGCATTTCAAATTGCAGAAGTTAAAATTTATTCTATTGCTTTAGATAAAGTTTTTATCCGAACCATTGACGCTGCGGATGAATTCGTATGGAAAACTGAACCAAAAATAGCAAAATTTGTGGTACCACATCATATTTTTCTACCCATATTCCGTATTGGTTCAGAAACGACAGAAGTAGAACTTGCTCAGAATTTGCGAGAGTTATGGAAACAATATTCACACGAAATATCAGAGATGATTCGTAAAGCTCAAGAAAAAGGATTGGCTAATATTCTTAAAGCAATATTGTCTATGAAATCGCAAAATAAGGAGAAAGTTAATACAAAAGTTGAGCCAGACATTGCGTATAAATTGATCGTGAATTTTTTAGAACGACAAAACAATATCGTGGCGGATGTATTAGGAACTCAAGCGGAGTTTGAACGACGTTATTTAACCGAACCGCATATCCAGAGAGTAGTAAATGACATCAACAAGATTGAGAATGATATTGAACAGGCAAGGCAGCCACTTTGTAAGTTACAACAGCTTATTCAAGATTTATTTAGTGGTAATAAGGCGTTACAATTTAAAGAACAAACCATTGAAGTTAGCAATCCCAATGGTTCTAATATAGATTTATCCGTACTTTCCTCTGGTGAAAAACAGTTGATATTGATTTTACTAGAAACTTTTTTGGCTAAAGAAAGCTGTATTTTAATTGACGAACCAGAGATATCTATGCATATAGATTGGCAAGAACGACTTGTCGATGCGATGCGACAATTAAATCCATCAGTACAAATTATTTTAACGACTCATACGCCTGAAATTATGGTTAATATTGAAGATGATAGGATATTTCGCTTATGAATCGGCTTAATCATTCTTTTGAGGCTTATCATAATAAAATACGACGGCTATCACCTGATAATCGTCTATTTGTATTTGTTGAGGGGAAGATAAATGATCCGTATTTTTATGGAGAAATTTGTCGTTCTGTTTGTCAAAAAGTTAATTATACCATTCGCCAAGCGAGAGAAATTCCCGGTGAGACTGGCGGAAAACCGGCTTTAATTGCTTTTTTTCGTTTTATCAAAGAAAATTCAGGATTAATTAACGAATTTGAAGGTAAAAAGACAGGGGTTATTTTTTTTTAGATAAAGATGTTGATGATTTAGTTGGAAAGTTATGTCATTCAGAACATATTGTTTATACTAAATATTATGATGTTGAAAATCATATTTTTGTCGAAGGTAATTTAGCTAAAGCCGCCGCTGGTGCAGCTTCTATGGATTATCAACAAGTTATTTCAGGTATTGATAATTATGAAAACTGGCGTTACCAAGTAGCAGAAAAATGGAAGGATTGGGTAAAGCTTTGTTTATTTGCTAGAATACAAGATATTGGCTGTGAATGTACTTACAGCAATCTTTCCAAGATTAATCAGCCATTGTATGGACAACTGGATTCCACTGTTTATGCAAAATATTTGCATATTTTAAAAGTCCGTTCTAAACTTTTAGAAGAACAGTTTGCAAAAGCCTTTGAAAAAGTCTCTAACCAAGTAGATGATTTATACGCAGCAGGCGAATATGATCGTGTTTTCAAAGGCAAATGGTATGCAGGTTTTTTGGAAGCTGAAATAAAAATCATTGCTGGAAATCATCATTTTCATTCTAAAACTCTAGCCGTTCGTATTATAACTGCTCTTACTATGACACTAAATTTTGAAACCAATTGGGTTGAATATTTTAATAAACCTTTGAGGGAGTTAGTTGAAAAATTTTGAAGGATAAAGACATGACAACAAGCAAGGTTAATAATTAAAGGGGCCAGGGTCGAATTGTTTTTTAAACATTACAATTTGTATAAAAATCCAAGATTAAAAATTAAATCGAGCCAGCCCCCTTTTTTTATAAGCTCGCGTAGGGTGTATCGCTGCGCGTCATACACCAAAAAAATCGTGATGAAAATCGTGGTGTAAAAATAGGGGACAGACCACTTTTTATGCAAAAGGTATACTTTTCAGAATGGCAAATAAAACTTCCCTTTGTCAGTAAGAATTGCTTCGATAATAAAGGTGGTCTGTCCCCGATTTTCTTTTCCAATTGTACCTGAAATAAATTAAAATGAGCGAGGGCTTTTTCATCTTGATTGGTAGCCACTTCAATAGCTTGCAAAAATAACTGTTCTGTCTGCGCTATTTCCCCTGTTGAAAACAAAGCACTGCCCACCATAATAGACATACGACCATATTGCGAATTTTGCGTGGGTAATTGTTTTAATAGGTTAACGGATCTCCAAATTAATTCAAAGCTAGTACTATTATGTTGGATAAATTCATCACGGGCTTTGATTTGAGGCGATAAATTCTGATGCACCATTAATTCGGCAACCTTTTCTAATTCTTGGATCACCTCGGCTAAATCATTATTTTCATTAGCCTCCGCCCTTGCTTCCTTCACATCATCCTGGATTTCATAAAACTGGGTATTAACATTTTTCGCCCAGTCAAGCATTTCTCCCAATTGATTTTCAAAACATTGATTAAAATGGATTAATTGTTCATGGCGCGTTTGCCAAGTAGCTTGTACCTGTTTTAACTGATCCCGCTGCAGGGCAAATTCAGCAATAGGTAAATCATCTTCAAGTGCTTGGTGAATATTTTTTTTCACCGTTTGGAGTTCACTTTGGATATCTTGCACTGTGATACATAAGCCATCGCGTTGCAATTCCGCCTGAGTCATTTTAAACCGTTTATCGGTGTGGATTTGTTCTCGAAAGAAAAATAGCACCGCATTGCCCAATAGCTCATCATAACGAAGGAAATCAGCAACGGTATTATCCAGAGAAGCTATCTGTTCCATTACTAAATCAGTAATGGCAATCGTGCCTTGATAATGAATCAGGGCTGCAAAGTCTTTTTCAGTGATTTCATCAAATTGGAATTGTTCAGCGCATTTTAATAAATCTCTAATATTTTCAACGAGTTGCTTGCGAAGAGGGGACAAAGCTTTGCTGGGTACGTCGCATTTTTCGGCAAAGGGCTGAAAATAATGCTTTTCAATTTGAGCCGCAAATTCGTTGGTGATTTTAGATTGAGAAATTTGATCGGTGAGGGCAATGATTTCATCTTGGAGTCCAACAAAAATAGCACCCAAGGCATAGCCATAACTATCTTGATAAACTTTGCTGATTTCATCAGCGGTATAGGTAAAATGTTCTTGAATCAGGGATAAGGCTTTTGCATCCGTTTGGGAGGCAATTTCCACTACCGCAGGCTCATCAAGTAGTGAGCCAAGTAAAGATTGTAGGAGGGTTGAAGGTAACATGGTGTTGATGTTCTCAAATTTAAGTCATAATAATAAGAATGATAAACGTAGTGATTTTGGAATCCAAAGCTGGGATGTTAAATTTGGAGCGATTTTGTCGTTTTCACCCGGTTTTTAAGCTAAGGTTAGAAATCCGATTTTTGGCAAAAATCGGATTTCTTTAGCACATCAAAAAATCTCTCTTGAAACGAGGAACTGACTAGAAAACTATGAAAAGAACTATTACAAATTATGACGGGGGGCATTCTCTTTAATTCAGAAGTCGTAAAATGATACCAATCACTATTCCAACCCAGAATAATATTAGATTTCGCAGAGTTTATAATGGCTATTGCTTCGTCTTTAGTTCTAGCTAAACTTATATTAGAACAACTGTTCAAGATAGCAAACATAAACGGATGAGAATGATGATCTTTTAATAAAGGGATTTTATGCTTCATTTAGAAAAGTTGAATTAGATTATGCAGGTACGAAAAAGTATTTTAACATTTTTAACCCGTTCAAGAAATCCGATTTTTGAAAAAAATAGGTATAATTAAATCCCAAAGTTACCACAGGTTGAACCTGTGGTAACCCCGTGTGGTAACCCCGATAGGTAACTCCATTCCTTAATTACTCCATTAAGGTATCTACATACCCCCCCTCACCTTTCCGATGTACAAAACGCCGGTAAACGTCAGAAAAATCCCCAATAACAGATTTTTTAACCGCATCTAACGACAAGAGATTTTCACTCCATTTTTTGAGTCTAGGTAACTCTTCCTGATCATAAAATTTGATGACATCAGAAAGATGCTTCATACGCAAAAAAAGTGGTGCGTAGGTGGCATCCACCAGAGTAAATTTTTTACCGTCAAAATATGGACCATCTTTATCCACTTGTGCTTCTAAAATCCGCAGATTTTTCAGAAACGCTTCCCGTTTTTCGTGAAATGTTTCCTCAGTGGGTGCGGCAACCATACTAGTCAAATTTGACAAACAGGAAGAACAAAATTCAATCCAACTGCGACACTGTGTCCTTCGGAGCAGATTTTTAGGCAGTAGCTGGTCCGATGATATTTGATTCAGATAGTCATTAATGACCGAAGATTCAAAAATGCTATGTTTACCTTCCACAAAAAGTATAGGAACTTTCCCAAGAGGCGAAATCTGCTCGAACCACGAAGGCAAATTATCTGGTTCAATGACAGTGAGCTTATACGGGTTAGCATTATGTAACAGGGTGATGAGAACACTCTGCCCATAAGGACAAAAATCAAACAGGATAATTTCAATATCCAGATGTTCCTGAATTTCAAAGGGCCAACTCTGCAGTCCTCCTTCGACTGTGGTCACATCAAAATGACGTTGTTTGAGCAGAAGAGTAGCAACGGCAGAACGTTTACCGTTAGCACATATAACGACATACTGTTTATTTGGATCTAGTTCAGTATAACGTTTCCGCAAGTCTGACAATGGAATCAGTATTGAGCCGGGAAGAAATTGTTTTTTATATTCCTCCTCGTAACGGACATCCAACAATTGATAATTACTGTCTATCATCGCTTTGGCAATTTTTGGTTTTACCTGCTGGATCATAGAGAAGGAAACGAGTTCATTGAAATCCTCCTGATTCATCGTCAACAAGGTAGCATCTGAAACCATGCGTATTGTAGCATTACGAGGAATCCCGCTGATTAAAGCATCCTCCCCGAATGCATCACCAGGTCCCATGGTATCCACCATCTTTGGCTCATCCTCATATAATTCCTCCTTCCAAACTTCTGCCTGACCGGAAAGAATAATATAAAAACTGTCCCCTTTTTCTCCCTGTCTTATCACATCAGTGCCACTGGTGACGTGAAAGTAACGCATACATTTCACGGCTTCTTCTAAGGCTTCCATTGGCAAACGGTGGAAAGTCGTCGTATTGCGAATAGCCTTCAATATTTCTTCGGCATTTTCAGTTTCAAAAAAAGCCGCGTTACTGGACAGTTCATCGAATGAAAGCAGATCGTCAAGTGCTTCACTGTCTGCATGGCAAACAATGGCATCACTAACTGCAATAATGGTCAGTGTTTCCGGAAGCTGTGGAAACAAAAAGTGCCAATCAGTTATCTCTTCGGTATCCATGCGATACGTGTGATAAATTTCATTGCACCTTTTCATAGAAATACAGCCTTCAAGCAAGTAAAGGTAATCTTCAGAAAGGCGGGCACCACCAAGCGTAATTTGTTCACCTTGGCGTAATTCAAAAACGCGTATCACTTCGTCCGCTGCTTTTTTGAGTGCGGCTTCCGAAAGACGTGAAAAGGGATAAAAGTGGTCTCTTAAAAAAGACCCGATCTTTTTTAAATCTTTTTCCATTTCGCGATTTCCTCTTTTTTAGAAATACTATTTTTTAAATTCGAGCATCAAGTTTTTAATCTGATAACAATAACTACTTTAATCTGATAATAATAACTACAAGGATTGCATGTAAACAGGAATAAACCGTTTGAACTTGATTGGCGGTATAATTTGACTTATCCTTGTTTATATACAATCCTTGTAGTTATTGTTTGAGATAGCGAAAAAACTTGATAATCAAGTTAAAGAAATAGCCCTTGTTATATTCCACCAATTTCATCAGTGGCTATTCTTATGTAACCAGAAAATTCATACTATAGATGTTCAGAAAAATAACTTCACAAAGGGCAGAGATAAGGTGGGCAACTACAATTCTGTGAAATTATTTACCTGAACAACTATACTGCACACAGGCATAACTTAAACTTTTATATATAGCTTTTCAGATAAATATTTTGGCTTCAAGACCTGACAGGTTTTGGAAACCTGTCAGGTCTGAGAACTTTTATTTTTCTGAAAAGCTATAGACTTATTTTATGTAGGGTGGGCAACGTCTTTTCGTGCAACGGCAGCCTCATTAGAAAAGTTAAATTTGTTCCCGCGCTGAATATATATTTAATGATTAGAAATCCGATTTTTAAAAAAATCGGATTTCTTGCCCTATTCTAACACCACCCTAAGATTAAGCGGTTGTTTACCCTGGGTAAAGGCTTGCAAATGCCTTTCAATACGCCGCTGCAATTCAGGAAGCGTGATAGGAAAACCGCCCTCAGCAATAGCATCTTGGAAATCATTTAAATTAAGCACCACTTTTTCTAGCCCTGATAGGGATTCTTGCACCGCTTCCAAAAATTCATAGCTAATCTCATTCGCTAAACAACTATCCTGTAAAAATTTTTCAAGTAAGGCGCGATTTTCAGTTTGGAGCAGTTCCCATTGCTCTGATGCCTGGGTGGTTTTTAATTCGGTGAGCAATATTTGAGTCCATTCATGATACAATGTTTCTAACCTGTCACTGAGTTCATGTAATTGAGCAGCCGTTGAGGGCTGTGATTGCGGATTCGGTTTAAAGTCACAATGGGGGCAAAACGCATTCGCAAAAAGATCATATTCGCTTAAATCAAAACAGCTTTCTAGCTGATGAAGGCTGATTTCAAAATCATCTAATTGAGGTTGGGGCATCAGCTCAATATGAGCGAGTTTTTTTAAGCCGATAAAATGGGCATTCTGTGATAAACGCACTTTTTGTTTATGTTCTTCCGCACCTAACCGTGCGTGCTGGTGTAAATCCAGATAAATTTGTCGATAGTGCTTTTGCAATGCCCCCAATTCTTGTTGGATGTGATAACTAAAACCACTCGCCGCTCTTTTCGTCTTATCTTTTAAGTGGAGTAAAAGGCTATCCCGTACCGATTTCAGTTCTTGGACCCAGGGATGCGCAGTCGGTAATACCGCTTCTGCTGTCATGAGATAAGCCGTAGCAGGGTTTAAATCACGGAGTATAGACATCAACAGATTGACTTCTTGCAGCATTTCAAAACTGCGCTGTTGTGCTGTCACTTCTTCAGCACTGTAGCGAAAATGTTTGAATTGCCCTGGGGTAGAATAAGATTGCAGCGTTTCCAAAAAGTGTTTGCTTTGCGAAAATTGCGCCCGATAGTCTTGCATTTCCGCGTCACTGAGTACCGCTTTGCCCCAAAAAATCGCTCCTTTACTTAATTCATCTTGAATTTTTACCAAAGACGCGAGTATCTTATTCAGTTCAGTCTGTAAGGTTTGCACTGCCTCTTTCTGATTTTGACTCAGATCAATGGCTAAATGGCTAGGTAAACCGAGTAAATGAAACAGGGCTTTTAATGCCGGCATATTAAATTCTTTAGGGCGTTCCAAATGTTTAAATGCCAATAAATCTTTAAGGGGGGTTTCAGCCAATGCCCTAAAATGAGTCGCCGTGAATTTTTGCTTCGGCAAGGCTAATACTAACTCCCCTGCATAAACCAGTGCCGCCAATATCACCATGACAAATTCTGGCTCCAGGCGAAATGTTTCCTGTGCCAAATAATACTCTGGCAATAATTCAGTCTGATTCAAAACTTGCCCTTGCGGTTTTTTATACAAAACATCAAGAATATAAGCAGCATATTTTGAATCCTCATTAAGGGGTTCGAGACGATTTTCTTCCAACAACTTTAAAGCTTCCAACACACTGTTAGCTTGTTTGGAACGTTTATGACTCGCCAAATTCCGCAAAGTTTCTTGCACCGCTTGGATTAAATTATCCTGGGTAATCAGGATAGGAAATACCGGATATTCTGGTGCCTGTTCAGAAAAATTACTTTCTAAACAAAGACTTGCGATAAGATTAAACAATTCCAGAAAATTAACCCGCTCATCTTGATCCAGTTTGAGCAATTGACGCACCTTTTGCCCTTTAGTCCAATCCAATAAGGATTTAGTGCGATTCTGATAAGTCACTTCAAAGGCTTGATTAAGATTATTTTGTAGCCAGGCAATTAACTGCGCCAAATAAACGGCTTCTTTCGATTCATACACCGTTTTTGGATGCCCCGAAGAACTGGATTTTAACAAAGAAGCGGCAGTATAATAACGCAAAATACGATGAAAATCCTCATCTGTCTGTTTCAGACGGAAAAAGACTTCATCTTTCGTGGTCGCATTTTTCCGATATTTAGGCGGATCATAAGGTTGCAGAAAATAAAGATAAAACTCTTGTTCAGGAACGGCAGTAGAACGCTCATTAGGGGTCCCAAAAAATAAATAACCAGGGCGCATAACTTTATGGCTCTGCCATTCCAATTCATGTTGCCAAATCAGAAAATTACTCACATAAGGCTCATCAGTCACTTCCATCAATTGGCGCAATGCGGCATAGTAATGACGATCCAACTCATTATCCTCAACGATTTCCGCCCGATTTTCAATAATAGCATCAAAATCTTCACGCTTTTTCAGATCCAGATAATATTGCCCGTTACTGGAATTAGCCGAAATAAATTGCCGATTAACCGTTTTTAAAATTTCCCGTAAAACTAATTCAACTTGGGAAAGCAAATCATCGGCGGGATTACCCAAATCCTCCAACCCTTTTTGATAAAGACAAAGACTATCTCTCAACTCTTTCGCCGTCACCCCCACCGGCGTATAAAGATGATGCGTGGTAAGCCGATGTACCGACAAGGCATGAATAATGCGTATTGCCATCGCCTTATAATGAGGGCGCGTAAAAGCTCGCGCAATACGATCTTCTAGCATCTGACTACAATTCATCACCTCACGAATATCATCATTAGCACGAAAAGAGAAATTTTCTCTTAATGTCTGCCAATAGCTATCATAAGCCAACAACTTAGGTTCATGAGAAGGCAGTGTTTGCTCAAGCAAAATTTGCATCGCCCGTTCTAAAGTTTTCAGCACCTCACGCTGCTCGATCCCCACAATGCGCTCAAACACATCAATATAATCCGGATGAACCGGAAATAAATCAACAAATTCTTCCAAACGCTCATTCATCGTGCCATAAAATTGCGCGAAGGGCTGCAAATAGTGACGAACTTTCTCCTTCTGCTGCGCGTTTTTTTTCAAAAGCCGCTCCGAAACAACAAACTTAATATCTTTACGTGTGATCAATAACTGCTCAAAACGATCTTTCACCCGGCGCAAATCATGAGCCGCAAATTTAAAACGGGGATTATCAAAAATCGTCTCCTGCACCCCAGCAATAAAGCGAAAGCGTAAATTCTGACACACCTCACCAATTTCGCGCAAAAAACTCAGATCCAGAATCAATTCCCGATCTTTCCGACTACTTAAAAACTCCAACAACTCATCAACGACTAACAATAGCCCTTGCTTTGGATAACGCGCCTCAAAAGCCCTCATCATTTCTTCAAAGGCACCCTTATTATTCGTAATTTGATCAGCCTGTGGAAATTTGAAATGAACCCCAATTTTATCCAGATAAATTTCAATTTCCTCAGTAAGACAATCACGAAGCGAACGTTCAACCGCGCTCATTTCCACCCGAATCACCTGAAATTGACCGGCAATACTTTGCAGTGCAGCATCCGCAACTTGTTGATTATGCAAGTTTTTCACCCATTCCGCCTTCTCAGCAAGACTAGAAATCACTGCCATCAAATGTGATTTACCGGTACCATAATGACCGACAATAAATAAACCTTTCTTATCCCCAGACTGATCAAAACGAAGTTGTTCAAAAACTAAATGGATAAACTTATTAGCCATTTCATCAGAAATGACATAAGTCGCCACCAAATGTTTAAGTTTCTCAGAAAACTCAGTCGCTCGGAATTGAACAACCGTTTCTAACGGCTCAAATTGGATTAATTCAGAATATTGCATAAAATTGTAACTCATCAGGTAGTGCCATTCTAAAAAAGGGAAAACTGTTTAAATTTATTAGTACAACGGATTGACTATAACAGATTAAGAAAATAAAAAAATTTGTAACTACTCAGCCTGATTCCTTATAAGAGGACAACCATAAAGGATTGCCCCTACAACAGGCAATATTCATACGTAGGGAAATCCCTTGTGGTTGCCCTAAGTAGTTACAAAATTTTAAACCAAAAAAACATTCGCTCAGATCGATATTGTACTAAGGTGTCATTTTATTTTTCAGCAATAATTACTTTTAAATGCTACTTATAGTCTGTAGATTTATTGTCATCTTAACTTCAAATCACCGTGCATGTCTAATACACCTGAAAAGCACCTTGGGCAAAAAATACGTTTTTTAAGAAAACAAATGGGGTATTCCCAAGAAAAATTTGCAGATGTCTGTGGGTTACATAGAACTTATATTGGTTCTATAGAACGTGGAGAACGCAATGTCAGTCTTCAAAATATCGTAAAAATAGCCCAAGCATTAAAAATAACGCCAAGCGAACTTTTGAGTGACATCAGATGACAGTTTATAAAAGTACACCTTATGAAAATGTTAGCAGTGGGCAATGGTACAAAGTGACAGAATCTATTATTATGGAGCATCCATTGGCTGAACAAGAAATTGTCGATATTGTGTTATCATCGTGGGATTCTATTTTTGATTCGTCAATAGGTAAACATCATTTTAAGATTGGTAAACATATCTTTCCTAAACCTCAGATTATGGGATTTCTTTTGCATGAGCTTATTACATTAGAAACTGCTACTCGATATCCAAGCGAATGGCGGGGAGAAAAAAATCCAGATGATAAAGATCTGGTTTATATCCCCGATGTTCAGTTTTCAATTGAAATCAAGACTTCCTCCAACAAAAACAAAATATTTGGAAATAGAAGTTATGCTCAAGCTGCTGCAAGTAATAAAAAAAGTAAATCAGGCTATTATCTTGCAGTCAACTTTGAGAAATTTGAAAATACTCGAAAAAACCCGACAATTTTGTTAATTAGGTTTGGTTGGCTTGATCATAGCGACTGGATAGGACAAAAATCTCAGACAGGACAGCAAGCAAGACTAAGTATAGAAACGTATGGGAAAAAATTTAAAACATTATACACTGAAAGCTAAATTGCTTTGAGCTTCTTCATCTTGTTTCTGTTCTAAATAATTTTCTATTCGCGTTGCTATATACCCAATATATTTTTCTTCGATTTCAAAACCAATGACATAACGTTTATTTCTAATGGCAGCCTCTGCAGTGCTGCCTGAACCCATAAATGGATCAAGAATCAGATGATTTTCCTGACTGCATCCCTTCACAATTCTATCAATAACGTTAACAGGAAATTGAGCAGGATGCGCTGTTCTTTCTATTGAACTGCGGTTTTTTCCAGAAGTGACTTTTGGAAATTGCCAGACATCCGTTGGATTTTTTCCCAATGGGTGACATTTTAATTTCCCGTTTTTCTTTTGGTTTGGGTACTTTACATTTGGATCCCGTATCTTATCTAAATAAAATAGATAGTTGTTAGGATCTTTGACATACCAAAGAAACTTTTCATTTCGTGGCGAAAACTGATGCCGACAAGCCACGCCGGCACCATAATTCCAAACCACTTCCTGTATTAAGTAAAAAGGAGAACGATCCCAAAGCAAATAAGGGATAGGTATTGCTTTTGCCTTACCCGGTATTTCAAGATAGCCAAGATTTAACCAAAAAGCACCAAAAGAATGAGTTAAGCGATAAATTTCTTTAATCCAAGTTTCACACCAATCAAGATACCGATCAAGTTGACGCACCTTTTCATATTCCTTACCAATATTATAAGGGGGAGAAGTAATAGTCAAATCAACACTCTGGTTTGGCAACTTAGACATTAATTCAAGACAATCACCCTGATAAATAGCAATATTTGATGTTTCATAAGCAGGTGTGCCTAGTCTTGTTTTAATTTGAGTAAAAAATGGATTTGTTTTCATGAAGTCAAAAATTGTCAAAAATCGTCAGGTAGGGCAAACGTTTTTTTGCCCCATAATAATTTTTGGTGGGCTACCAAACTAATCATTGTGCAATGTCGTCATCATTATAACTAGCGTGGTGTGGGAAAAACGGTTGTTTCGTGGATAGCCCTTAACTTAATGGCAGTGAGTTAAAAAGGGGCCAAACTCGATAATTTTTAATATTGGATTTTTATACAAATTGTAATGTTTAAAAAACAATTCGACTCTGGCCCCTTTAATTCCAACTAAATGGAGAAGAAAGGTGGTTTTAGCTTCGCGCAACGAAGCTTTGTATCTCTACCCACAATGCCATTAATTAGGTTAAGGGCAGACACTTATGTCTGCCCCTACAAAAAAACCACGTATTATATGATTGTAGGGCGAACATGCGTGTTCGTCTTGTTTAAACTTAATGGCATTGATCTCTACTCACCCTACCCCGCTTGCTAAATATTTTTCAAATATCCTGGGGGTTACTTTTTGCAATCATTTTGCTCCCCGAACTTATCTTTATATTATAACATAATTGATATGCAAAATGCAAGCTTTTTAGCCTTTTTTATAAAAGAAAAATACTATATTAATTTGTTAGATGGCTAAAATAGCAAGATTAGCACGAACCTCCCCTAAAAATAATTTTTTTGCGCAAGTAATACGATCTGATTATTTTGTAAATCGAATTAATGGAGCATTATTTTTAAAGTCGGTCTATTTAAGTCCTAATTAAAATGACAAATATTATATTATCCATTATAAATAAACACTTTATAGCAATCAGCATTGTATAAAAATACGCATTTATTTCATAAAAAAGTAAAAGTGATGCAAAAATAATTTGATATAATTTAATATTTGCGGTAAAATGGGTACCCAATCGAAAAATTTTGTGAAAAAATTATGGATGGAAAACATTAATTTATATCATGAAGTTTTCGAGTTGGATAGGGTGCGGGTTGATGTTATAGATATAGTATCGGCGACTCCTAAATCACCTAACTCGTAAGGTGTATAAGTGAAACGTCATACACCAAACCAATAGAGGTAAAAGATTAGTTAGGAATGTGCATGAAATAACTTCGACAACTTTTTATCAAGATAGTGATAATAAGGAAATAGCCAATTTTTAATGAAGATTTTATTTTATGCACATTCCTTATCATATTGCATGTTTGGGGCATGACACTACCGCTTATGCACCCTACGAGCTTTTCTAACTTGGTGCTCCAGCCGACCGGTCGTCGAAGAGCTTTTCGATTCCGAGAAGCCCGGTCAGAACAGGTGGAGAATACATCCTTTTTTGTAAGGAAATTTGCAATGAAAAAGATATATTCAGTAAGAATTTTGCTTGCTATACTAGTGACTTTTATCAGCTGTATAGCACACTCATCTGAGAATTTACTCAATGATAATCAGAAAACCTGTGTGGCTTCTTATCATACAGAGTTCATGAACTTGGCAATCCCATGTATAGATATTGTTAGCTCTTCTGGTAGAGAAACAACTTATCTTGGCTCGACTTTGGTAGAATTGGAACTGATGCCTGGGTTTGGTTCTACTCAATTAATAGTTTCAGGAGTTGAAGAAACAACTTGGGACGGAGTGGATATGACTTGCCGAGGAATTTTCTTGGTTGAAACAGGTGATGCTTATGTCCCTTGCATACAAATCATCAACAAAACCAAACAACCTGAAATTTATGCAATACATTTGCAACACTCACAATTTGACTATTTAAATTTGCTTGATTCTTGGTTTAGTAGTTACAAAATAACTGAAAACAATGAAAGCAGAAAAGTCAGGGCATCGTCCCCAGCAGTAGATTACATTAACTATTCTCCTTATCCGGCTATATTGACTGAGTCACTTACAATCACAGCATACGGTATTAGTCTCTATTCATCCATGGCAGCTTGGGTTTCGGGTTGCGAGGGTATGGTTAATCTTGGTGGAACCTCTACAAGACAACAGTTTCGTTGTATTCCAACCACTACTGGCACCGGTATAAAAGATGCAGTGATTAAAGATCGGTCGGGAGGAACAGAATTAAAGCACTTCAGTGTTATTGTCGTGGATAATCAACCTGTCATTGATTCTGTTAATTATTCGCCTAAGCCTGCCAACTTGGGGGAATCCGTAACAATTACTGCGACAGGTAATAAATTAACGTCTTCAATGGCGGCTTGGGTTTCAGGTTGTCATGATATGGTCAACCTCGGTGGGTCATCTAGTACCCAACGATTTCGTTGTACACTAATTAATGGGACAGGCTTAAAAGATGCTGTTGTTAAAGACCAACCAGGCGGCAAAGAATTGAAGCGTTTTACAGTCAATGTCGTGCAAGGTGGTCCAGTGGTCAATTCTGTCAGTTATTCCCCCAGTCCAGCAGAATTGGGACAATTGCTGACGCTTACAGTCAATGGTAGTGGATTGCTGTCTACGATGGCGGCTTGGGTTTCAGGTTGTCATGATATGGTCAACCTTGGTGGGTCATCTAGTACCCAACGATTTCGTTGTACACTAATTAATGGGACAGGCTTAAAAGATGCTGTTGTTAAAGACCAGTCAGGCGGCAAAGAATTGAAGCGTTTTACAGTCAATGTCGTGCAAGG
>Ga0233403_10000565_pt1 | contig 17495 bp, 2 predicted proteins | sample Na_oxic_1_MG_FD_179866 | JGI IMG/M metagenome (GOLD analysis project Ga0233403, IMG submission 179866) | Seawater microbial communities from Saanich Inlet, British Columbia, Canada - Na_oxic_1_MG | ecosystem: Environmental > Aquatic > Marine > Inlet | place: Canada: British Columbia | collected...
GCGTCCAAGTGCCCGGCAGCTCAGCAAAAAGGTATCGACCGTAAGAGCATCTTGGCTTAATTCAAACATCATCACGCCAACCAAGCCATAATCTCCAAAGCGATCTTTCACGTCCACCACCAAACCTTCAAATTGGCCGGACTGTTCTGATTGGGAATCGGTTCCCATATTTTCGGCAATTGGGGGTAGGTTTAATTGACAAAGTTGTTGAATTTCCGCTTCACTCCGCCGAATGGTGGTGAAATTAAACTGATTGGTACGCTGCGTTAGCTGTGACACTCTATTGATTTGATACGGTGTCATGGCAGAAATCTGAATGTCCAATTCAAGGCTGGCCAAAAAATCGGCGAAAGTGGTCGCCTGTTCTTGCCAATGTTGCCGTTGGATATTCTGCTGATACAGTTGGGTTCGTTGTTGATCTTCTGAAGTGATTTTTAACCGATCAAAGGCCCAAATATGTTCAAGGAAGCGTGGAATCTGATTGATGTCCTTGGGTAATTGTAGAGTGGTGACCGCCGGGCACCGGGCTTGTACTTCGGCACATTCAATCGGGCTATCATCTATAAATATAAAACTATCGAGTCCCAACTGAAGTTCTGTTGATAAGGACTTGAGATTCTCTGACTTTGGCAGCCAGTTGATTCGCCAAGCCACGAGCTGATCGCGCTGTAAAAACAGGTCGGGTTGTTGCTCAAAGACGGCAAACACATCTTCTGCCCTATTTTTACTGCATAAACATAACAGTTTTCCAGCTGCTTGTTGTTCCACCATCCACTTTTGTAGTGCTTGGTGAAATGGACCAATTTTAACTCCCAGAGGGCCATCTTCGGCACAAACGCCTTGCCATAGGGTACCATCACAATCTAACACAATCACTTTATAGGGATTGCGCTGGATGGCATGGATTTTTCGGGCAATCATCGTGCCGAGCGCGGTGAAAAAAGCCGGGGTATAGGGAATATGACCGAGTTGATCACTATGTAGATCGTAATACTGTCGAACCGGATAATAGTTAGTTAAATCAAACGTGGTTATCAAATAAAGGCCATTCACCGGCTCTAATTCAGAAACTAACCACTCTTCCAGTTGTTGATAAAGGGGAGGCGAAGACGGACAAACACAGACCAGGTAAGAATTGGTAGAACGTTGTTTTGCTGATTTGAGTGCGGACACCAACTCATGGACATTTTGTTCAATTTCAGCCGTTCTATCGGCTTCGTTTTTAGAGCAGATCCAATCCTCAAACCGGACCAAGACGACATTGATTCCAGTTGGGTTTTGAGACAGCAGACTAGAAGGGTCAAGCAGCTGTTGGAACACTTGATTATAAGGCGCGAATTTGACGTTAAAGGGCCATTCAAGTGCTTGTATCCAAAACGCCAGACTGTCTTGAAGCGGTTCGGCGGTGAAGGTGGCCGTGATAGCCAGTGAGCGTCCCGTATTGGCTGTCAAGGAAGCCGTTAATTCAGAAAGGCGTTGCTTAGGAGAAGCAACGATGTTAGCCAGCAACGATTGAAAATTGCCAATGAAATTAATAATGGTGTCGGCATTGAACAAATCAATATTATAGACTAACCGGCCTAAGAGTTGTTCTTGTTCATGGTTTTGTTCTATTAACAGCGTTAAGTCAAAGTGGGCAGTGACGTTTTTTTCCAGCTCTAAAGCGGTTAAAGTCAATTCTGGTAAGATCAGGTTTGCCAGTGGCTGATCCTGTAGAATCAACATGACTTGAAAAAGGGGATTATAACTCAAGGAACGCGTTGGTTGAACCCGCTCAACCATTTTGTCTAACGGCACATCTTGGTGGGCATAAGCTTCGAGTACTCGTTGTCTTACTTGGTTCAGTATGTCGGTAAAGTTCTGTTCCTCAGATAACTGGGTCCGTAAAACCAGCGTGTTGGCAAAGAAGCCAATTAACGGTTCTATTTCACTGCGGCTGCGGTTGGCAATCGGAGCACCTACCACAATATCCTTTTGACCACTGTGATGAAACAGTAAAATCACCAACGCGGTGAATAGGGTCATGAATAATGTGGCTCCGTTTTCGTGACTCAGTTGTAGCAGTTCTAGGTAGCTTTCGGTTTTGATTTCAAAGGTTTGATATTGGCCTTGGAACGTCTGAATTGGAGGACGCGGTTTATCAATAGGCAGTTCTGAAACGGCTGGAATACCGGCTAATTGTTGTTGCCAATAGTTGAGATGCGTTTCCAATCGGGTTTCAGTCAACCATTGCCGCTGCCAAACAGTAAAGTCGGCATACTGAATAGGTAACTGGGGCAAAAAAACCGGTTCACCGTTAACAAAACTTTGATAAAGCTGAGTCAATTCTCGGCAAAATATGCCCAGTGACCAACCATCAGAACTGAGGTGGTGCAAGGTGACTAACAGAATATGTGTCTGGGTGTCTACCTTTAACAATAGGCTCCTAAATAAGGTTTCTTCAGACCAGTCAAAAGGATACCAAGCCTGCTCATTGATGAGTCTTGGTGCTTCGTCACCGGAGAAATCGTTGGTGAGTTGTTGTAAATCAACGACCGTTAATTGGCAGCGAGCCGCCGAATGAATCATTTGGATCGCTTGTCCATTGACCGTCGGAAAGGTGGTCCGCAAGGTTTCATGACGTTGTACGATTTCTCGTAAGCTGAAAGCCAGTGCTTGGATATGCAATGATCCCTCTATGCGTAACGCGAGAGGTTGGTTGTAAGTGAGATTTTGCCAGCCCAGTTGCTCTAAAAACCACAGTCGTTGTTGGGGAAAGGACAAAGGTATGGGTTGATTTCGATTGACCAACGTGATGGCTGGTAACGGTTCCAAGCCGCGCAGTTGAGATAAACGTTCAGTCAAACCGGCTATGGTTGGCGACTCAAATAACTCACTGACCGGGAGTTCAACTGAGAACGTATCGCGTATCCGTGAGACCAATTGGGTAGCCAGCAAAGAATGGCCACCCAGTTCAAAGAAATTGTGGTGAATACCGATTTGTTCCAGTCCCAAAACTTCCGCCCAGATATCGGCTAATAGTTCTTCCTCTGGTGTGCGAGGTGCGACCAAGCTGTCTTCTGATAGTTGAGAATGGCTGATGGCTAACTGAGAGAGTGCCCGGCGATCTATTTTGCCATTGGGGGTGAGGGGCAAACTGTCTAACCGCACAAAGGCGGAGGGTATCATATAGTCAGGAAGTCGGTTTTGTAGAAATTGGCGCAGTTGTGGGCCTATCAATTCTTCACTTAGGTTCAACTCCCAATCTGATTCGGAAACGCAGTATGCGACTAGCCGCTTATCGTTGTTAGGTTGCGCTTCTTCTGAGCAAATCACGACCGTTTCTAGTATGGCCGGGTGTTGGCTCAATACCGCTTCAATTTCCCCTAATTCAATCCGAAAACCTCGAATCTTGACTTGGTGATCGATTCGATCTAAGTATTCAATATTACCGTCTGGGAGATAGCGTGCTAAATCGCCAGTTTTGTAGAGCCGTGCCCCAGGTTCCTCACTGAACGGATTGGGGAGGAATTTGTCGGCGGTTAATTCGGGACGATTGAGATAGCCTCGCGCTAAGCCGGCACCGCCAATGAGTAATTCGCCAACAACACCAATCGGGGTAGGCTGTAAATGACGGTCTAAAATATAAACTTGGGTATTGGCGATGGGGCGGCCTATCGTTGGTGAGTTGCTATCCCCATTGGTCATCAACGCAAACGTTGAGTAGGTGGTATCTTCTGAAGGTCCATACAAGTTGTAAATTTTTGGCGGAGTTGGCTGTTGATAGATTTGTTGGACTAATTCATTTTTGAGCGGTTCGCCTGCTAAATTAATCACCTGCACGGTGTCCGGAATGCCGTCCATTCGGACCAATTCCGAGATGGCAGACGGAACGGTATTCACCAACGTGACCCCGGTTTCGTTGGATAATTTGGGGAGATGCAACGCATTTTCGACTAAAATAATCGATCCGCCCCAACTGAGCGGAACAAATATTTCAAAGATTGACAGGTCAAAACAGATCGAGGTTGAGGCCAGTACTGCACTGTTCTGCTTGACAATGAATACCTGTTTGGCCCAATTCAGTAACACGACCGTGCTGTGATGCTCAATCGCGACACCCTTGGGTTGCCCAGTCGAACCAGAGGTATAAATCACATAAGCTAAATTGGAAGGCATTATCCCACTGATTGGATTATCCAAACTTAACTCGGAATCTCTTTTAGCCCAAAAGGTATCTAAACAAACTATTTGACTGGGATGTAACGACCATTTTTGTTGAAGGTTCGATTGAGTCAACAGCACTTGGACTTGTGAATCTGCTAACATAAAAGCCAGCCGTTCGGTAGGATAACTGGGATCGAAGGGCACATAAGATCCGCCGGCTTTTAGGATAGCTAGTAACCCATAGAGCATTTCTACGGAGCGTTCTAGGCCGATTCCTACCAGCACTTCCGGTTTGATGCCCAGTTTTAGCAAATAGTGCGCCAACCTATTGGCTTTGGTGTTCAATTCTCGATAGCTTACTTGTTGGTTTTCAAACACGACCGCAATGGCATCCGGGGTTTTTTCCACTTGTTGTTCAAACAATTGATGAATACAGTGGTTTTTCGGATAATCGGTTTTGGTCTGATTCCATTCCACCAGTAATTGGTGACGTTCGGTGTCATCAAGCAACGAATAACTGGAAATCGGCTGTTCTGGATCAGCGGCCAGAGCCATTAATAAGGTCTGAAAATGTCTGAGCAGTCGCTTAATGGTGGCGGACTCGAATAAATCTTGATAATAGCAAAAATTCCCAACCAGTTTTCCGTCGGCTTCCCAGAGATAAAATTCTAAATCGAATCGGACGGTACCGATTTCAAATTCGATCAAACTGAGGCTGTTATCGTTGATGTCAATGGAAGGTCTTGGGACATTTTGAAAAATTAAGGCGACTTGAACCAGTGGATTTCGAGTCATATCCCGATCGGGTTGTAGGGATTCTACCAATAGCTCAAAAGGCAAATCTTGGTGAGCGTAGGCCGCTAACGTGTTCAGTCGCACTTGCTTGAGTAGTGCCGAAAAAGTGGGATTTCCTGATAAATCAACGCGTAATGCCAAGGTATTGATAAAAAAACCAATCAGCGGTTCAATTTCTTGGCGGGTGCGGCTGGCGATGGGACAGCCAATAACAATATCTGGCTGGCCAGTGTAACGTTCTAGTAACAGGGCAAAGGCAGCCAGCGAAGTCATAAACAGGGTGACGGTATTTTGTTGACTCAACGAGTTGAGTTGCTGGGTTAATTTAGGGGTAATTTCAAAGTATTCGGTGCCGCCTCGAAAAGTATGTATTGGCGGACGTGGATAATCAGTCGGTATTTCTAGAACCGGTGGCGCATCGGTTAACTGTTGTTGCCAATAAGCGAGTTGGGTTTCCAGTACGCGGCCGGTTAACCACTGGCGTTGCCAATGGGCAAAATCGACATATTGAATGGGTAGTTCTGGTAGTGGTGAGGGCTGCCCGCTTGAAAAGGCTTTATAAAGAGTCGATAGCTCCTCAAGAAGTACTCCTATTGACCAACCGTCCGTCACGATATGATGAATGGTGATCAATAGGACTTGTTCATGAGTTTGTTGTTTGATTAGGATCGCTCGGCATAAATGACCCCGTTTGAGATCAAATGGATGTCTGGCTTCATTGGTCGCAATACGTTGTGTTTCAGTGGCTTGTCGGTCTTCTGGGAGAGTTTGTAAATCAGCGAGTGACAATGGACTCTGAGGCTGGGAGAACGACTGGATGACTGGCATCGGGGTGCGGTTGATTTGTTGAAAACCGGTTCGCAACGTTTCGTGACGTCGGATGATTTCCGTTAAACTCTGTTCCAGAGCCGTTCGGTTCAGTTCTCCTTTCCAGCGCACCGCCACAGGGGCATTGTAGTAAGGGTTATCGGGGGTCAATTGATCTAGAAACCATAATCGTTCCTGAGCAAAAGACAACCGTAATTCTCCCGATCTCGCAATGGGTTGAATGGTCGGTGCTGAAAGAGGGGATAACGGTTCCAAGCCGCGCAGTTGAGATAAACGTTCAGTCAAACCGGCTATGGTTGGCGACTCAAATAACTCACTGACGGGCAGTTCAATTGAGAACGTATCGCGTATCCGTGAGACCAATTGGGTAGCCAGCAGAGAATGGCCACCCAGTTCAAAAAAATTGTTATGAATACCGATTTGTTCCAGTCCCAAAACCTCCGCCCAGATATCGGCTAACAATTCTTCCTCTGGTGTGCGAGGTGCGACCAAGCTGTCTTCTGATAGTTGAGAATTGCTGAGCGCTAACTGAGAGAGTGCCCGGATATCGATTTTGCCATTGGGGGTGAGTGGCAAACTATCTAACCGCACAAAGGCGGAGGGTATCATATAGTCTGGAAGCCGGTTTTTTAGAAATTGGCGCAGTTGTGGGCCTATCGGTTGGCTCGGTTGTCTCTGTAATGGATTATTGGCATACTGATGCCAGGGTTTTATGAGTAATGCTTCAGGGGTCAAGATGGGTAATGGATTATGGTCAGCTTCGGTGCGAGGTATGAATAATACGTCATAGCGACCCTCTGGTTGAGCGGCTGCCCAACTGATAATGATCTCATACTCTAACTCGTTCGTTAATTGCCACAAGTCGGCCGGGTCTATCGCCTCTGGCTGTGCAGTCGAGCGAATTTTTCGTAGCTGGCCGACCGTGCCAGTGTGTGCCGTATTGGCAAGCCATTCTAATAGTTGATGTTCGGTTTCAAGACGCGCATTCGGGACCCCTCGCACTCCAAAACCTGGGCGTGGGGTGTCCTTGAATGGTAGAAAAGGCTTTTCTCCTTGCTTAGTATCTATTTCCGCTTTCCTATTACTCTTGGCTTCATTCCCATTGGCCTTTTTATTTTCTAATTGTTGGCGAAGTGTTGCTAAGGTAAAAGGATTAGTTTGCCAATCTTGCCACTGGATGTCAACCGTAGGAGAGCGGGTACCTCCCACTTGAATCATGACATCATAGCGGAATCGGGTCAGTTCATTATGATGATGACCTGATTTCAACTGAATTTGCACCGTCGTGACTTGAGGATACTGTTGTTTTAGGGCCATAAAAAAATCCGGATCAATCACCAATTCTTCTTCTTGATTGACGCGTTGTTGTACACGTTGCTGTAATTCAAGCCGCGTGACCGAATCGGCTGCTTGATAAAATTGCACAGACGCATGATAAGCTGTCAATAACGGCAAACTGCGGACATCACCAACAAAAATAGTTCCTCCCGGTTTCACGATTTGGATCGCTTTTTCTAAGACTTCTAACAGATAAGTCACGCTGGGAAAATATTGAATGACCGAATTGAGGATAAGGGTATCAACGGATTCAGGCTCAATCTCACTAAAATCATCAGCCTTGCGGTTGAATAGTTTGACATGGCCTAAATTCGTTCTCGTCTGCTTAATTTGCTCAACTTGTTGTAATGCGGAGGGCGAAAAGTCGGTGCCCCAATATTGGGAACAACAAGGCGCAATACGGGATAACAGTAATCCTGAACCACAACCAATCTCCAAAACGTGTTGGGGCTGTAAAGACAAAATCGCCTTGACCGTCGAATCCACCCACTCATGCATTTCTTCGGCTGGGATAGGTAAACCGGTATAGCTACTATTCCAACCGGCAATGTTGAAGGCCAAGTCTTGATCGGCTAAGGACTGGCTATAACGGTTATCAAATAAATACTCCCATTGTGACAAGGTTTCTGCCTCAGCGTCAACCGACGATTCTTCTGTTAGGTTCAACTCCCAATCTGGTTCTGAAACGCAGTATGCTACTAACCGCTTATGATGGCTAGTTGGGGCTTCTGAGCAAATCACAGCCGTTTCTCGTACTGACGGATGTTGGCTTAGCTGGGCTTCAATTTCCCCTAATTCAATCCGAAAGCCACGTACCTTGACTTGGTGATCGATTCTATCTAAGTACTCAATATTGCCGTCTGGGAGATAGCGTGCTAAATCGCCGGTTTTGTATAGCCGTGCGCCAGGTTCCTCACTGAACAGATTGGGGATGAATTTGTCGGCGGTTAATTCGGGACGATTGAGATAGCATCGCGCTAAGCCGACACCGCCAATATGGAGTTCGCCCGGAACACCAATAGGTACTTGTTGGAGGTGATTATCTAATAGGTAAATTTGGGTATTGGCTATCGGGCGACCTATGGGTAGTTGATAAGGTTCCCCAGTCGACTCAAACTGGGTGGCACAAACCGTTGCTTCGGTAGGCCCGTAGGCGTTAAAAAAATGCCGATTTTTAGACCATTGGGCAACGATATCTGGGGAACAAGTTTCTCCCCCCACAATCAGGTATTGTAAATCTAATAATTCCTCCAACGGCGATACCGCCAGAGTGGTAGGGGTAAAACTCGCATGAGTAATCCTTTGTTCGCGTAATTGCTGTATCAAAGCGGTTCCAGGTAATAAAGAGTCAGTGGTTCCCAAATAAAGTCTGGCACCTGAACCCAGAGCCATCATCATTTCCGATACAGAAACATCAAAGCTCAACGAGACAAACTGGAGAATATGGCTATTCGGTTGCACATTAAAGCTCTGAATTTGAGCGGTGATTAAGTTGCACAAGCCACCATGCTCAACGAGGACACCTTTGGGTTGTCCGTTCGAACCCGATGTATAAATCACATAGGCTAGGTTGTGGGGTTGAACACTGACGACTCGTTTTGAGCGACTGATATGCTGTTTTTCCGGTTCGGTATCTAAAAGGACAATTTGGGCTATTGACTCTGGCAAATGGGCTATTAACTTTTGTTGTGTTAACAGCACGGGCACTTGTGAATCGGCTAACATAAAAGCCAGCCGTTCTGGCGGATAACTGGGATCTAAAGGAACATACGCACCACCGGCTTTCAGAATGGCTAAAAGTCCATACACCATTTCTAGGGAACGTTCAACACAAAGACCAACAAGCGTTTCTAGTTGGACCCCTAATGTCTGTAGAAAGTATGCGAGCTGATTGGCGCGAGTATTTAATTCTTGGTAGGTGAGTTGTTGGCCTTGAAAGACGATGGCGAGGTGGTGTGGTTGTTGTTCGACTTGTTCTTCAAATAAGTCGATAATGGTTTTATTGTTTGGATAATCTTGGGCGGTGTCATTGAATTTAACGATTTTTCGCCATTCCTTGTCTGGGATGAGATTGATTTCCCAAATAGGGATATTTGGTTTCTGTAGAATGCTTTCCAATATCCATTCAAAACGGGCTGCAAACAACGCCATGTCGGCCTCATTAAAAGCATCCCGTTGGTAGTCAAACGTCAGTCTGACATCTCGGTTTTGTTGGTATTCTTCAACTGAGATAAATAGGGTATTATGTTCAAAACCGTTGGTTAACGTCTCCACTTTAGCCGGCTTTCCAGCAAAATGAGCTGGATAATCGTGCTTTTGATAAGCCATCACAATGTCAAACAGTGGCGTTTGACTATGATTTGCGACCGATTTTACGATGTCGCTCATTGGAAAACGTTGATGCCGATATTCCTGCCGCAGTTCCATGCCAATGGCGTGAATCAAATCGACAAAGTTTAAATCGGTCCCAAAACGAAAACGAGTCGGGATAATGCTGGTGAATAATCCGACCGTGCGCTTGAAGGCGGCTGTCTTGCGGTTCAGCACGGACAATCCAATGACCAATTCTTCAACGTTGCCGGTTCTGATAAAATAGCAATACAACACACCTAAAATAAGATGATAAGTGGTGGCGTGGTTTTTCTGGGAAAATGCGGTTAGCCGCTGGAACAAGTCATGTTTGATGGATTGGATTTGTCTTTGACTGGGAACGGTTTCATTGAATTGATTCGCATACTGGTGTGGGATAACGGGTTCTGGCCAAGTTCGGTATTTTTGTCGCCAGTAATATTCATCCCGTTGATAAGCTTCCGAAGTCAGATACTGTTGGTCAGATTGAATGAAATATCGGTAGGAGTAATCAGTTTGTTCACCCCCCAGCGGTTGGTGGGTCAACAGAGCATTATAGGTGTCCGCGACGCGCTGACCAATTAGAGAAATTCCCCAGCCATCAATAATTAGATGATAATATTGACTGTATCCGTAATAACATTCCGGTGAAATTTTGAGTAACGCAAATTTGAACAACAGTTCCTCATAGAGTTGAAAGGGTTTAACCAATTGGTTTTCCATCCATTTTATGGCATGTTGATGCGGATTTTTTTCGCCGGATAAATCCTGGAAATATACTTTGACCTCAACATTCTCTGGGAATGATTGGGTGGGCAACGGAGCGTCTTTGTGAAGGACGGTGCGTAGTGCCTCGTTTTCCTGAACAACCTGATTAATGGCTTTTTCAAGCAAACGTGGCTGAATGGCACCCTCTATCCGCATATATCCGCCTATGTTGTATAGGGGGGTATTGGCATGACGAAGTTGATCAAACCAAATTTCCCGTTGCGGGGAGGAAAGAGGGTAACGAGGGTTGGTTTTATTCAAAGTCATTTTAAGTACTCATGTTTGGTTGGTATAGCATTTCCCGATTTGGTGTAGGGGCAATCTGGAATGGTTGCCCAATTCACAAAAAACGACGGATGAGGGACCGCTTTCGCGAGAAGGTCATGGAAAAAAATCAAATACCCAGGGCAACCACAACGGATTGCCCTACGGTCATTGATGATTACAAATCCCTTATAAAATATAATCCTTGTCGTTATTGAACAGAAAAATATTTTTAATGTGTGATATACTTCGCACAATAAAATTTTCGGATTTTCGATTATAGACTCAAGCTTTTTGAAAATAAATAAATTCGGCCAAAATTTTTTCAAAAAATATTTTAAGTTGCCAAATTTATCGGATATACTATTCGTCTTTGAGTTTGGTGAAAATAAAAAATTCAGGTTTTCAACACTTTACCCGGAAAAATTTTTTGTACACAAAAACTTTAGCCGGAAATGTGAAAGAAATCCAAATCAATTTCAAAAAATAGGATTTATCAACTACTCAACTTCGGCAGCGCGTAGGGACAATCCCTTGTCGTTGCCCTATTCAAATAGAAAATACCGCTATGATAACAATTCCTAACTACTTGATTGTAAAAAATATTTACGAAAGTCCCAAATCTCTTGTCTATCGTGGTACCAGAGTTGAGGATAATCAACCGGTTATCCTCAAAGTGGTTAAGGATGAGTATCCATCGCCCACCGATTTGGTTCGGTATCGACAAGAGTATGAAATCACCCACAGTCTGAATCTATCGGGGGTTATTAAAACCTATAGTTTGGAAAAACACCAAAATTCGCAGGTGTTAATTTTAGAAGATTTTGGTGGCGATTCCTTAAAGCAGTGGATGACTCTTTCTCCTACCGCTGCCATAGGGAAGCCCCTCTTTAACAACGGGCGGGTAGGGGATATTCCAACCTTTTTGACCCTGGCTATCCAAATGGCCGACATTGTTGGAGAAATCCATGCCGCCCACTTGATTCATAAGGATATTAATCCAAGCAATTGGGTTTGGAATCCGCAAACCAACCAATTAAAACTGATCGATTTTAACATTTCAACCCGATTATCACGGGAAAATCCGTTTCTGAAAAATCCCGATGGATTAGAAGGCACCCTTCCCTATATCTCGCCGGAGCAAACCGGACGCATGAATCGTGTCTTGGATTACCGCACCGATTTTTATTCTTTGGGGGTGACCTTTTATGAAATGTTAACCGGGGGCTTACCTTTTTCAACCTCAGATTCACTGGAGTTAGTCCATAGTCACCTCGCCAAAATCCCCCAACCGGTTGGTGAAATCAATCCAATCGTGCCACCTATTGTCAGTGACATGGTCATGAAGCTAATGGCAAAGAATGCCGATGACCGCTATCAATCGGCCTTTGGTTTGAAGAAGGACTTAGAAAAATGTTTGGCCCACCAAGACCTTGAAGGTTTTCAGGGCCTTGGAACTCTCCATTTTCAGTTGGGCGAAACGGATTTTTCTGGCAGATTTCAACTCCCACAAAAGCTTTATGGCCGTGACGAGGATATCCAAAAATTATTGGCCGCCTTTGAGCGGAGCAGCGAGGGCGCGGCTGAAATGATGTTGGTGGCCGGCTATTCTGGCGTGGGCAAATCTGCTTTGGTATATGAAGTTCATAAACCGATGACGGAAAAACGGGGGTATTTTGCCTCTGGTAAGTTTGACCAATTTCAAAGAAATATTCCCTATTCGGCGCTGAGTCAAGCCTTTAATGAGTTTTGCGATTATCTTCTGAGCGAACCAAGTGCCTACCAATTGAATCAATGGCGGGAACAAATTCTAACAGCCGTTGGCAACAATGGACAAGTCCTGATAGATATCATTCCGGCTTTAGAATTAGTCATAGGCCCTCAACCGGAGATTCCCCAACTTGGGCCAACTGAAGCCCAAAATCGTTTTCATTGGGTTTTTCAAAACTTTGTGAAAGTGATTAGCCAAAAAGAACATCCGTTGGTGATTTTTATAGACGATTGGCAATGGGCCGATTCGGCTTCGTTGAATTTGTTGAAAGTGTTGATGACTGACCCAGAGATTCGCTATTTTTTACTGATTGGAGCTTATCGGGATAACGAAGTGGATGCGTCGCACCCCTTTATGATGACCTTGGAAGAAATCAGTCAACAGTCAGCGGTGGTTATCAATACACTGACGCTTGACAATCTGTCGAACCAACAGGTCAATGCGCTTATTGTGGAGGCACTACAATGTCAGAGTGCTTCGGCCCAACCGTTAACCGATTTGGTTTATGAAAAAACCTTTGGCAATGCGTTTTTCACCACCGAGTTTTTAAAGGCATTGGCTGATGAGGGGTTATTAGTCTTTGATTTTGAATCACTTCGCTGGCAATGGTCATTAGAACATATCCGCGAGAAAGGCATGACCAACAATGTGGTCGAGTTGATGGTGGGTAAAATTCAACAATTTCAGCCGGCTACCCAAACCGTATTAAAACGAGCCGCTTGTATTGGTAATCAGTTTGATTTAGCCACGTTATCGGTTATTTACCGGCATTCCGTTCAGTTAACCCTTGAGGCGTTGTTGGAAGCAGTGGTTGAAGGCTTGATCATTCCATTGGATGATCATTATAAATTAGTCTCCTCCCAAGATGAGGAAAATGATTCGTTTTTATCAGTCGCTCAGTCTCACTTTAAATTTCAGCATGATCGTATTCAACAAGCCGCTTATGGCTTAATCCCGGAACGCGATAAACCGGCCCTGCATTTGGAGATTGGATGGTTGTTGTTGGCCAATAGTTCTGAAGAACACTTGGATGATCAAGTTTTTGAGATTGTCAATCACTTGAATAGTGGCCAATCCCTAATGACTGAAGAATCAGAGCGGATTCGCTTAGCCCGTTTAAATTTACAGGCCGGAAAAAAGGCCAAAGAAGGTACTGCTTACCAGGCTGCCTTGAATTACCTCGCTTTGGGTTTTCCGTTGTTAGGCGAGTCGGCTTGGGATAAGCATTATTCTATGGCCTTTGAATTGCACAAAGAACAAGGTGAGTGTGAATTTTTGTCTGGCCACTTTGCCCAGTCCGATCAACTCCTAGCCCTCGCGTTAGACAAAGCACACTCAAAATTTGATAAGACCGACATTTATGTGATCAAATTGGCCCAATTGTCAGGGCAAGGAAAATATCGCGAGGCGGTGGCTATGGCGATAGAGGCTCTGAATATGTTTGGCCTGAATGTCCCGTCATTAGATCAAACCGAAGCTCAACAACAAGCAACCAATGCGGAAATGGCCCGTTATCAAGAACTGATGACAAACCGCTTAATTGAGGATTTTTGGCATATGCCGCTGATGCAAGACGAGGAGATGAAAGCTTGCTCACAAATTATCGCGATGGCGATAGATTCTCTGATTATCGGTTTTCCAGAGCTGATGACTTTTTATACCGCTAAAATGGTGAATATGTCTATTCAATACGGGCTTTCAGTCTACACTCCGGTGGGATATACTTTTTTTGCCATTATACTCAGTGGCGGTTTTAAAGACTATAGCAGTGCTTACCAATTTTCGGCTTTAGCATTACGACTTAATCAGGATAAACTGATTAATGTCCGTGTCAAGTCGAAAATATATAATATGTATTCTTTTTTTCATCTGCTCAGAGAGCCGATGAGTGTCGTCTGTGCTGATTACTTAAGAGAAACCTATCGTATCTCGGTCGAAAATGGGGATTTTGCCTATGCCGGCTATGCGATGATTGAAATTCCACGCTACCTTCTTCCTCTCAGCATAGAGGAGGGTGCCAAGGCGACTCTGGAAACTATGGCCTATTGTCAGAAGGCCAACAATATCCCGATGCTCAGTCTTACTCAAATGTATGAAGGCTTCATCAACAACTTACAAGGGAGTACGGGTAATCAAACCAGTTTTAACCACGGTCACTTTACCGAAGAGGCTTTTATAGATGCCTTTGAAAAAACGGCTCCAGTTTTCTTGGCACTTTATAAAAGGTATAAATTACAGTCGCTATGCCTGTTTGGTTATTATGAACGGGCATTACCGTTGATCCATGAACGTGCCACTTGGATTGCAGCTTTTGGCGGATTAGATTTCAGTTTAAGGACTGATTACTTTTTGTATGCCGGTATCACCGTAGCGGCTTTGTATCGCTATGCTTCTGAAACGGATAAGTCCGCCTATCTGGAAATATTGGAGGAGTGCATTGCTGAAAATAAATTGTTGTCCGAACAATGTCCAATCAACTTTGAACATGCTTATCTCATTTTAGAAGCTGAAAAAGCCGATATCGAAAACAGCCCTATGGAGGCGATGCTTTTTTATGATCAAGCCATTGCCGTGGCGCGGAAAAATGACTATCGGTGTAATGAAGCATTGGCTTCCGAACTAGCCGCTCAATTTTGGTTAAGACATCAAAAAGAAGACTTTGCTCGTTTTTACCTAAAAAGCGCATACTATGCTTATGGCTTATGGGGCGCCACGGCCAAAGTTCGTGAGTTAGATGCTCAATATTCACTGGCTGGCTACTCAACTGAGGCATCCCTAAAAAACATAACCGAGACGATCACTATGAGAGGCGAAGGGACTTCGACCTTCCCCACGTTTAATTTAGATTTTGCGAGTGTTATCAAAGCCTCACAAGTGATTGCCGGTGAAATTGAACTGACCGGATTGCTCACCCGCTTGATGACCATTATCATCGAAAATGCCGGCGCGCAACGGGGGTTTCTGATTCTCGATAAAAACGGGCAATGGGTCATTGAAGCTGAAGGGGCTACTGATAACGTGATGGTATTGCAATCCATTCCAATAGAGTCTTCCCAACCAGGGGAGAAGGGAGTAGTGCCAATCAGTTTTATCAATTATGTGATTCGTACCCAAGAAAGTCTGGTGCTGTATGATGCCACCGAGGAAAAAATGACCAGTGATCCTTATTTTATTGACAACCAGGTGAAATCGGCTTTATGTGCCCCGCTTGTCAATCAAGGAAAACTGGTCGGTATTTTGTATTTGGAAAATAACTTGATAGAAGGGGTTTTTACCCCAGAACGTCTCGAAATCCTCAATGTTCTTTCGTCCCAAGCGGCCATTTCGCTAGAAAATGCGTTGCTGTATAGGACACTGGAACAAAAAGTTGAGGAGCGCACGGCGCAATTGGCGGCCGCGAACGAAGAAATTACTGGCCTCAATAAACAACTCCAATCGGAAAATCTTCGCATGAGTGCCGAACTGGATGTGTCACGTCAACTACAAAAAATGCTGTTACCCAAAGAGGAGGAGTTGTTACAAATTGACGGGTTAGACATTGCCGGCTTTATGGAACCGGCCGATGAAGTGGGCGGTGATTACTATGATGTCTTAAATCATCAGGGACGTGTAATGCTGGGTATTGGTGATGTGACCGGTCATGGGCTGGAAAGCGGCGCTTTAGCGATTATGGTACAAACGGCGGTGCGTACCCTGTTAGCGATTAACGAAACTGACCCGATAAAATTCTTCGGTGCCCTCAATGAGGCCATTTATGCCAATGTCCAACGGATGGAATCGGACAAAAATATGACCATTGTGTTGTTGGACTACAATGACGGACAATTGAGTTTAAGCGGACAGCACGAGGAGATGATTGTGGTACGAAATGGCAACCAGGTTGAGCTGGTCGATACGGCCGATTTGGGTTTCCCGATTGGACTCATTGATGAAATTCCAGTCGCTCAAACCCAAGTGGCTTTGAACTCTGGAGATGCCGTTATACTGTACACCGACGGAATTACCGAGGCTTCCAATATGGAGTGTGATGAATACGGTTTAGAGAGATTGTGTGAAATTGCCAAACTCAACGGCCATAAGTCGGCCAAAGAACTCTGTCAGGCGATTATTGACGATTTGCGACAATTTATTGGTACAAAACCGGTGGATGATGATATTACGTTGTTGGTATTGAAGCAAAAATAACGAAAATATCAACCCAGCCCAACACATTCGGGGAAACAAGAGACCGGTTTAAAACCGGTCTTTGGAGTTCCAAAGCTAAAGCTTTGGACTCCATCTATCTGAAATACTATACCAAAATCTTTCCTGATTCTATCTCTGCCACCAATTCAGCTTCAAGTCAATGTATTTTATATTATATTTTTTTAAAGAACCGTCTATTAATCAGAAATTTTAGGGTATTGTTAGAGTATCTGAACCAATACATTTGTTGAGCTATCTTTGGTATTGTCACAAAGATATTTTGTCTGTTTGAAAAACGGTTATTCATTCGTTGGTCTTCTTTTTCAAACCAAATAACTCAATAGGTTATTAATGCGAATATTAGTAGAATGAGCAGTAATGTCAAATCAAACTAAAGTTTGGACTCCAGTATTTGTCATTCTATTCACACTGGGAAATTGGGTTGTTGATAAAAAATTTGAGTTTTTAATTTGAGTTTTTAAGTTGACCGGAGTCGGCCAGATTTATCTTGGACATCCAAACTAAAGTTTGGACTCAGGCCAATCTTTAATATTTGAAAATATGAATTTAAAAAAATGTAAAGTTTTTTGAAAGTGAATGGCTATTCTAAATCACGATTTCTAAGCATAAGGTTATTTTTTTACTGGTATCAATTGTAGTCTAGTTGAGATGCTTGCAAAATTCCAGAAAGATTGAAAGAAATTTGTAATTTGCAATTTGCAAATTAATTTCCAATTGTCTGAAAATAAATAAATTTTTCAGCTTTTAAAAGGTTTCCCCAAGACAAAACATCCGTTTATGAAAGCTTTTAGGTATAGTGACATTCCTATAAAAATGTTCCCAAAAATAGGTTATTTATTAACATTATGAGCCTTTACTGACACTAAAAATGGCACAAAAATATAGGAATGTTACTAAAAATAAAATTGAAAATTGAAAAGAAGGCTTGGTTAAATGGACGACAACCCGGCCACTTCATATAATCACCAATTGAAAATTGAAAAGAAGACTTGGTTAAATGGACGACAACCCGGCCACTTCATATAATCAC
>Ga0233403_10000566_pt1 | contig 17492 bp, 17 predicted proteins | sample Na_oxic_1_MG_FD_179866 | JGI IMG/M metagenome (GOLD analysis project Ga0233403, IMG submission 179866) | Seawater microbial communities from Saanich Inlet, British Columbia, Canada - Na_oxic_1_MG | ecosystem: Environmental > Aquatic > Marine > Inlet | place: Canada: British Columbia | collected...
AGATAAGGCTTTTGATCAAGCCAAAGCAGCCTTGATGCTAGAAGGAATTACTGAAGAACAAACTCCTACGTTATTTGTTAAATCTGATCATGATGCCAAAGATTCTTATATTGTTGCGGTAGCATAGTAATAAAACTGGCTAATAAGTCGTTTAAAAGGACAAAAAACAGTTGGCTTTTGCTCCTTCATCGCTAATTTTAGCAAGCAATTTTTTGCCTCTTACCGAGGCGTTATGTGACTCACTCAATTAGGAAGTTTCAGCTCAATGATCTATTATTGATAGTAGAATAAAATAAGGAGTTATCATGCCAATTATAAGCAGATTTTATGGAATCATTATCGCGATGTATTTTATGATCATAATCCTCCCCATTTCCATGCAAAATATTCCGGTTATGAGGCTCTGTTTAATTTTGATGGCGATATAATGGAAGGTGAGCTACCTAAGAGAGCAACTAAATTTGTTAAAGTATGGCTTGAAGAGCATAAAGATGAATTATCTGAAAATTGGAATAGAGCGAAAATGGGGAACCATTAAACTACATTGCGCCTTTGGAGTAAGTTATGTTACACGTTAAACAAGCTAAACATAAAAAAAACTTTGAGATATGGGTCAGTTTTGATGACGGGACCTCTGGTGTTGTCAATCTAGACGGTAAATTGAAGGGGCCAGTTTTTGAACCGTTGAATGACCCTGAGTATTTTGCTAAGTTGTCTGTTGACCCTGAATTAGACACTATCGTTTGGCCCAATGGTGCAGACCTAGCGCCAGAATTCTTAAAACGTCACATAACAAAAACATGAACACGGATATCTGGGAAAGCGTCCAGCTACCGGGTATGTAAAGTGTTAGCAGTGCAATATTGACATCGCGTGCGTTTAAGCGTACGCTTTAGGCTTGGAGGTATTTCTTATGACTACATTGACAGCTACAGAAGCGCGCGCAAACTTATACCGAGTTATTGATGAAACTGCAGAATCTCATGTTCCTGTAAGGATCACGAGTAAACGTAATAATGCAGTTCTATTATCTGAAAAAGACTGGGATGCTATACAGGAAACACTATATTTGTTATCTGTGCCAGGGATGCGTGAATCAATAAAGACTGGTTTAGAAACTGATGTAATTGATTGCGCGGAGGAATTAGACTGGTGACATGGAAAGTTGTCTATACTAAGCAAGCACAAAAGGATGCCAAAAAGCTTGCTAGTAGTGGGTTGAAAACAAAAGCTAAAACTCTAATCGATATTCTTAAAGATGATCCGTATTCCTCCCCGCCAGCTTTTGAAAAACTAATTGGCGATCTCTCAGGCGCATATTCTCGAAGAATTAATATCCAACATAGATTAGTGTATCAAATCTTAGAATCGGAAAAGGTAGTCAAAGTACTGAGGCTTTGGAGCCACTATGAGTGATTTGACTGCTAACAAAGCAAATGAAGTCGGACGTAATACAAGAGTGGTATTCCGCCACTCATTTAAGTGTTAGTTTTTCTGCATACAATTTAGCTCTTTTCAATGGTATGCTTTAAGCATCGGAGGAAAATTAATTATGACTCAAATTAATAAAGAATTGGTAAATGATGCGTTAGCGCTGTCAACAAACGAACGAGTAGCATTAGTTGAGCAACTGTTGCAAAGCCTTGATGCACCAAGTGAAGAAATTAATGAAGTTTGGGCAAAAGAAGCTGATGCCAGAGTTTCAGCATATGATAAAGGTGAAATTACCTCAAAGTCATCTTCTGAAGTCTTAAAAAAATACAGATGAATATTGAGTTTTTGGATGTCGCAGAAACTGAATTGGATGATGCATTTGAATACTATGATGATATTTATAAAGGCTTAGGCAATAGATTTGTTGAGGAACTAGAATTAACTTTAACGAGAATTAAAGCCAATCCAATGGCTTGGCAAGAAGCTGGGCGTTATACACATAGGTGTTTGCTTCATCGTTTTCCATATTCGGTTATTTACCAGATACGAAGTGATTTTATATTGGTTGTTGCAATCGCCTGCACTCATCAAAAGCCCAATTATTGGATTGAGCGGATTGAAAACTAACAAAAGCATGAAGGCGGATTTGGCAGAAAAGCGCTACCAAACCGCTTATCCATGGTGTTATATTCCCACTAGACACTTGTTGCGCAACACGCTACACTAAATTAATGATTAAATCATTTAAACATAAAGGGCTGAAGAAGTTCTTTGAGTCTGGCAGTAAAGCTGGTATCCAAGCTAAACACGAGCGTCGACTCAGAATGCAACTTGCCGCGATAGACACCGCCACCGTTATTGACGATGTTGATTTACCTGGCTTCAAGTTACCCCCTTTAAAAGGAAATCGTGTCGACATTTGGTCAATTACCGTTAATGGCAACTGGAGAGTTACTTTTGAATTTAGAGAGGGTAACGCTTTTATTTTAAATTATGAGGATTATCACTAGTGAAAATGCATAATCCACCGCATCCGGGTGAGTTTATTTCCGATGTATACATGAAACCCTTTAGCTATAGCTGTCGTTTCGTAGCTAAACAATTAGATGTTTCACCTTCGACCTTGAGTCGTATTTTGAAATCGCAAAGTGCAGTAACCCCTGAAATGGCATTGCGACTGTCTAAAGCGTTAGGCCGCACCCCTGAAAGTTGGCTAGCAATGCAAGATAATTATGATCTTTGGCAAGCAAAACATAATGTTGATCTTGCAAAAGTACACCAGATTAACTTTGCAATTGCATAAAGGAATATAACAAGCCAATTAAGTCAGACGGCCTCAACTTCGGCCTCATTTAATGCAAAAAGAAACGACGCATAAATGCGTCCCAAATTGGTTCGCTGCTTATGCAGACGTTATATAACTACACGGAGAGTCAAATGATTAGAAATATAAGTAACAAAAAGCTATTCTTAATCTGGGCTGCAAGTATACTTTTATACTTGTTTTACGTTTTGGCCTCGGATGTTTCGTTTAATATTCTTATGATAAGTGGGCTTACAAACATCTGTCTGCTTCCTCTTATATTGAGGAGAAATGCCCCACTGCAAATTGACAACCCTATTGAATATATCAAATTTAACAAAGGCAATTTCCTATGGGCCAGATCACTTCTTTCAAAAGTTACCTGAATGAAAATATCAAAGGAGTCGAGTTCGTCACATAACAAAAACATGAACACTGATAATTCACAAGATAGGTGAATCAACGCTTAATCAGAACAATTACCCCTGTTCCGCCTCAAAACTAACCTCTAAAGGTTGTTAATCCTTTCAACCAATTGTTCCAATACACCATCTTTTTGTTGTTGAATATCATTTACTTGCAATGGCATAAGAATGTCAGGCGTCAAACCTTGATTTGAAATTGATTGTAGCTCTGTTGCCTCTACGCCAGTTGGTAGGTATTTGAAAATCGGTATATCAATTTCAATTTGTGTATTTGGCAGAGTTAAAAAGAACATACCACCACCGTTAATACCGCGTAAATTGCCGCCCGTCGGTTGACCTACAATTGTGGCAATACCGGCATCTTGATAGTGTTTAGCTAGCATAAAGGTTGCCGATGCATTCGCCCCATCGACTAACAACCACACCTTACCCGTAAACGTTTGTGCCACCGGCTCTAACGTTGGCATAGCCATTGAGGTCTGCGTATACAGTCTTTGATCCCAAGTCTTTAGATATGGCTTGATTGCTTCAGGTATGTTTGCGAATGGACGCATAGGAGTAAAGGGTAACGATTGATTCACCGTTGACGACAAGTACTGACCTAATTGCAACATAGGCAAATCCAAACCGCCTCCGTTGCCTCTAATATCAATAATTAAATGCTCTACTGATTGGCTGTTAAAGCGCTCAAACGCTTGGGCATAAAACTCGCTCCAATCAAAATCAATATTGTAAGTCGCAAACGTTCCAATTTTAAGATAACCAATTGGATTATTTTGTAGTGTGCTAAATTGTAAGCTATTGCGCGCATCGGCTAGTTCGGGCTGCTGTTGATACAGTACATTTTGGCGTTGCTTCAACGTAAGGCCATCGATATCGACAATCAGCTGTCTGCCACTATTGGGTAAGCGTAAGGTAAGTTTATAGCTGGTATTGCCGCTGTCTTGACCGGCTTTCTCTGGTCCTAACAATAATGGAAAATACGCATCAAATAGCTGTCGGCTACTCGTGGGTAACAACTGAGTTAAATAACGTTTACGGGCATCGTTATCGCCATCCACACTCCAATATGGGTCTAGTTGCGCGTTTATCGTAGCGACTTCAATATTGTTTATCGCAATGATTTCTGTGCCCGGACTAATAATTGATTTATCCGATAAGTTATGCGTGATGTACCAACGGTCTTGAATATTTTGAAACAACAATGGCAGTTTATTAGCTGGGGCAAGGGTAAGCTGGTCAATAAAAGCACTTTGGTTGTACATACCTGTATGCGTGTGGCCACATCGTAGACCTGCTGCGAGTTTACTGAAGCTTAAGTAAGCATCTTTTACCGATAACGCTTTGGCAAACTCTTGCTTGGTTTGCGAAAACAACTGAGCCAGTTGGGTATCATCCAAATATCGCGTTGCGCCAGCATGTACTTGAGTAAATGCGGTATTAACAATAGCTAAATCGGCTTGCAGTTGTGCAGGAGTGAATTTATCTACTTGATCAAAGTTAATTGTATCAGGTACACCAAACGTATGTGTCGCTTGGGTATGAGAGCCGCTAAGCTTAGTCTGTCTAAAACCCTGTATTGGTTCGTGCACGATGTCTGGCGCTTGTCCAAGTTGAGTGGCAGGTTGATTAGCGGTGTTGAGCGTGACTAATTGATAACGAATTGTTTGGCCTGTTTGTGTACTAGGCAGCCATAAGGATAGTTGATAGTTATCACCGCGACGCATTAACTCAATAGGCGAGTCCATGCTTAGTGGGGGAGTGTGTCCGATAATGTACAGACCGCTTTGATCGGGAGAATGCACCTTGATACTTAATGTGTTTGCACTGAGCGATGAGGTAAACAATGCACAAAAACACACACAAATACAGACAACCACTGCTTTCATTTTCAATATCCTTATATGACAAGCCTAGTAATATAGCATAACTATAATACTAGGCTAGCGGATCTTTACTAATGGATTAGGTCAAGTGTGAACTAGAATTTAGTGGCTAACCAAATCCATACTTTTTGCGCATCGACTTTGATATCTTTTGCGTTGTAGTCTGCATATTTAATGCCTAATGCATATTTTCCAGCAAGTTTAGTCGTATATTGCACGTTAATTTCTGAACCTAAATCATCAACTGTCGAGCTTGACTCATCCGCAGAATAATCATGATATACCGCTAAGATATTCCCGCCTGCAACTTTACTGCTTAGTGTAAAGCTGGCATCGACAAGCCCTTGTGCTGGAGTCGCTAAAAATTGATCCGACCAACCATTAAATTTATGTAAGGTTGCTAATGGCGTCGTAAACGCACTATTACCATCATCTGAGCCTAATACTTCATAACCCAATTTTGCATTAATACCCGAAATCGATGTACTGACTTCAGCTGCCAAATAAGAAGTATCATACTCTGTCATGCCGTTTTCATTAGATTGAGTTGCGTACTCTAAGGCATATTTAATTCCTAAATCATTGATTTTGGATGAACCGTTAAAACTAACACCATAGGTGTCGAGCGCATTGTTTGTCGTGTTATCCACCTCTAATAAATACGCGTAGCCTGTAAATTTACCGATTGACGTCGAGTAAGAGATATTGAGTAAGTGATCATTACTGTCTAAATCCGCTGCCTCAGCAAAGATGCGATTGCGCTGCATAATGTGGCTATATTGAGCTTTGAGTTGTTTACTTGGCGCATAGATGACCGTTGCAGCATCAAATGTTTGGCGATCTTGACGCCAACCTACATGACCCACAAAGCGATGATTATCTAATGTGATGACCTGTCGACCTATTTTAAGAGTTAATGCTTGGTTTTTGTATTGTACAAACCCTTGGTCGAGTTCGGTAAACTCAGGATCGGCAATGACTGAATACACCCCTGGGTTAAAACCAGTCGGGCCAACAGTATAATCGCCTTGTCCTAATACAACGCGGTTATCTTCCATTTCTACCGTAAAAGAAAAGCCTTCATAGGCACCTGACGTGTATCCAAGGCGCGTTCTAAATGTTAACGCATCAGCATCTTTTGCTGCATTGTCTTGGCTAACGCCTTCATAACGTAATCTAACGTCAGTAGTGACAGTGCCTGCTGAGAGAGCATCATGAATGGTATCTGCATGCGCGGTATTTGCAGAGCCTAGCGTGCCGGCCATTATGGATGCACTGATTGAAAGCGCTAAAAGGTTAGGTGAAAAAGCAGAGTGTGATGCAAATTTCATAAGGTGTTTTCCTGTGTAAGTACATTAATGGCATTAAAATTTTAAGCAAAAAAAAACCTACTCCACACCACTCGTGAAAGTGATATGGGGTAGGCTTCGTCGCCGATATGTTTTATCTAAACGTGTTACTTGATTGCATTAAATATATAGCAGGTTTAATGCCAATAATTTAAGACTTTTAAATCAATGACTTAACATTAATTTCACACTCGCAAATGGTTTTCATCAGTGCATTTCGCACCAATTCAGTTCGCATTATGCTATTTCGCACCAACTCATTTTTTACTTAAACGGCCAATGTGGCTTTCTAAATTCATCCCACCGGCACGTTGTGCTCGTTGATAGTAGTACAGGGCTTCGATGTTACGTTGGCGTTTTTCTAGCATCTTTGCCGCTTGCAAATTCATATAGCCATCATGGGGCATGGCATCAGCAAGAATCACTGTAATTTTTATCACCATGTCGATGTCTTTATTTTTCTTATAGCGTGCCAATGCAGTATTCATCATCTCCAACCAACTGACTTGTTGCAGATGCGCAGCTTTACCTAACGCTGTCTCCCAATTATGTGGAGTCGGCAACGTAATAGGTTGGGGGATTTCCGTAAATGGGTAATCTGCCATTAAGGTTAGTACATCAGCAAAGCCTTGATACTCTTCACTTGGCAGAATGGGACGACGTTGCCAAGCGGTATTAGCGTTAATAAAATACTGAGCCTGTTGCTTAGAGGCTAGCAAATCTAATTGCCACAAACGATCATAAAACGCATTAGCAATGACAAAGTAACCACTTACGTTAGGGTGTAAATGCTCTAACATCAGGTTGCGTCCAATTATCTTGTTGGGGCTGCGTTGTCTTAGCGCAGCTTGCGCATCAACGAGTGCGACATGGGTAAACTCTGCAGACAATTCTCGGATAATATCATTGATCACGCTAGGTGCTCTAAAACGTAATAAGTCATGCTCGGTCGCGAGTGCAAACTGAGTTTGCGCACATGCTATCAACTGGCGTGCGATACAATATTGTCCCAACTGATAGTGCAGCTGTGCACTTGGCTGAGTGAGTGCACCTGCTGCAGTAACTAGATGCGCTAGCTGTGTTTTAACCTGTGCTAAATCGCGCTGAGATTGCAGTTGTTGTAATTTGTCCAATAGCTCAGTTGGGATCGGGTTACTCTCAAAAGGAGGATGGTCTTGCTCATTACTCGCAACAGTCGATATGAGTACTGGAATATTGGCATCACCATAACGACTTAATAATGCGTGCATATTATGGCGAAATTGCGCTACCCCTGCTGCAAAAATAGCTGATTCGGTTGCGATCTGTTTATGCTTTGCTACTTTGGACATTAATGTGCGTGATGATCGTTCGCTAGCGTCGCTTCGTGAGTTGCTTGCCGAGTTGCTAGGCGAATTACTTGCCGAATTAGTCGCCGAATTAGTTGGCAATTTATTTGACGTTATACGGTTAAGTGTATTTTGTATCAATTGAAATACGCGCCAGTTCCGCAGTGCTAAAAACCATCGTGTAGACGTACTTGAGCCAGCCACTACAAAGTTTGATCCCACACCTAAGATCCCCAAAAACTCATTATGCCCGGCGTAAATAAGTACGCCGTCTGGTTGTTGCTCAATAATTTCATCAGCAAAATCTAACAACGTATATGAATTCACCGCTGACATAGCAGTATTGATTACTTCAACATAATGACCCGGTTTAGAGGCACGCACGCGACTTTCGAGCATTCCCGCCAAAGAGGCACCTAAACCATAGGGATAGCCCGCAGCCGTTGAGCCACCTTGTACAAATAAACGAAAGCCATTATCGGGTTTGTCTTTAAGTAAAAAATTGGCTTCCATGCTTACAGGCGGCACTGAGCTGTTTTGAGCAAAGTAGCGTTTGATAATATCCGGTCTGGGTAATTGATATTCCGAATGGGAGGGGTTATCAATAAAGAGTGGATAATCTTGGCCATAATTACCCAAGCGCAATGCCATTTCTAATAACAAAAAAAACAGGATCGGTAAGCTAATTGCAATCCCGTACATCAGCCAAATGGGAGGAGATTTTTTCATGACGTACTGCTCATATGTTGCTGGATTTGTTTCAGGTATTGTTGCGCTTGGGGATGATTAGGCTGCAATGTCAGCACGGTTTGTAATGATGTGATAGCTTGCTCATATAAGCGTTTGTTGAACTGGATTTGCGCCAGGCTCAAACGCATATTGACATCACTTGGGGCAAGCTCTATTGCATGTAACGCATAATAATGGGCGTAATCAAAACTAGCTGCTCGGCGATACAAGTTGGCTGCACCAATAGCATATTGAGGGTTGAAGGGCAGGCCATCGGCTAAGGTACTGGCGGCATTAGCGGCTAACAACCATTGTTGCGTGTTTTGATAATGATTAACCAATAACGTTTGTTGTTTTAGGTAGTCATTCTCATTGATGCGAGCTAGACCAATCTGTTCAGCTGGCTCGGTCGCAATCAGCGTCGGTACCGGTTGCGGGGATGCGGTAAAAGGGTAATCTGATGTCAGGTTATTGATTTTATGTTGCGCAAAAATAATATCTGCAGCACTGATTTGACTATGTTGCTGTGCAATCGCTTGGGTTTGTGTATAAGGAGCTTGTGGCAAGAAACCTCGCTCAATCATCGCTTTCAGTGCGCTATGTGCCAATAATGTATAGCCCTTAGCATTGGGATGTAAATGCTCCAACATCAACTCATTACCTATAACACCATCCGTACTCGCCTCGATTAATGCCTCTTTACCTGCAACCAAGTGAACATTCGGGTGTTGCTGTGCGATATCCGTAATAATCGCATTGAAGTGTTCGGGTGCACGAAAACGCAAGCCATCGAGGTTGCGTGCTGTGGTCAAATATTGTTTCGCTTTGGTCAGGTTAGTGGATTGTTGTAGGGGTAGTGTGTTGAGTAATGCCTGTCCATAGCGATAATTGACCAGTGCGTGATAACTATGTTGCTGATACAGGGATTGAAGTTGTGTCAGTGAGGTAGCATCCGAATCTAACTCGTTTGCTGCAGCAGTAGGAAGTGTATAAGAGCTGTTAAACGGGACTTGGTCACGGTCATTACTGGCTATAGTCGATAAAAATACGGGTAAGCCTGCAGAGTCAAACTGCGTCACAATATGCTTTAGGTTATCACTAAACTGATTGATACCGGCCATATATGCAGGTGACTCAAACGCAATGGATTGATTTTTAGCGATACTCGCCATGACGGTTCTTGTATTGGCTGTGGCTGATTCGTGTGCTTGATTATCTAACAGTGCTAATATTACGGCCTGCATTAACTGTACTATGCGCCATTCTTTTAATGATAAATACAGTAAGTTAAGGCCATGACTGCCTAACCCTTGATAACTAGAGCCAACTCCCATTACACCTAGGTACTCATTATGCCCAGCATAGATATAAATCGCATCGGGTTGAATGTCTAATACCTCATCGACAAAATCACGCAGCATATAGGTATTAATCGAAGACATAGACACATTAATCACTTCGATTTTTTGTTCGGGGTATAAACCTTTTAGACGATGTTGCAAGATCCCAGCTGGCGCACCGAAACGACCATACGGAAAACCTGCTGCACTTGATCCTCCCATAGCAACAATGCGCAACGTATTTTGTGGTTTTTGTGCGAGGAAAAACTGCGTATCGATAGCGACATTGGGCGCGGCTTCTGGAGAGGGGAAATAGCGCTGAATAACATCAGGGTTAGGTTGAATGTAAGCCGGTTGATTGGGCACGGGTATAAATAAGTCGTGGTTGCTGCCGTACCCACTGATGCGCAATATCCCTTCTATACCTATTAAGACGATGATGGGAATCACAAGCGCAATGGCATAAAACCAAGTTTGGGCTTTTTTCATTATTATTAGTGTCCGCAAAAATGATGAATATTGTTAATGAATTGAGTATATCTTGTTTCATCCTAAGTGAACAACCCCGTGACATCGCTATGCTCTCAAGCCTATGCGTTGCCACATTTTGATCCCCATACAGAATTCTAGTGTACATACCATCATGTGGATAAATTCATCAGCTCCATGATGAAGGCGATGATAAAGATGAATATGAAAACGATGATAGCACAACATCGCGTCGCTCGGCGTGACTTATCGAAAGGCCCCGTGGCAGCGGCTTATGAACTCAAGGTGGACGCGGGGGAGGTGCGACGAGATGACGCGCAAGTCGCTCTGGCGGCAAAATTCGATGCCCTGCACGAGTCTCTTGCTTCGCTCCCACCAGTTCACGTATGCACCGACTATTCGACAGAGAGTACGACAGAGATTAGCAGTACAAGCAGCAGTCCACTGTTACTGGCGCGATCGCTGGCATCCGCCCAGTCCTTTCTTCGAAAGAAGTTACATCCGAGGTCTTATGCTCCATCCCCGCGAGGCATGTACATTTATGGACCGGTCGGGGTCGGCAAGAGCTTTCTAATGGATCTCTTTTACGCGTCGGTTTCTGTTCCTGGCGAGGGTTCTTGCGGTGATAATGACAGTCACAAACACGCAAAGATTACCAAACGCAGAGTCCACTTCCATGAATTCATGCTAGATGTCCATCATCGAATCTTTGTCATCAAACAAAAGCACCCACGAGATGATGCGATTCCCATCATTGCGCAACAATTGGCACGAGAAGCCCAACTCCTGTGTTTCGATGAATTTCAAGTGACAGATATTGCCGATGCCGTGATTTTAAAGCGACTGTTTTTATTATTATTGGATTTGAATGTCGTGGTGGTGGCCACCTCGAATCGAGCCCCAGATGCCTTGTATGAGGGAGGCATTAACCGCTCCCTATTCTTGCCATTCATCGACATGTTGAAACAGACGTCCGACATTATTTCCATGGAGGCTTCCTGCAAGGATTATCGACTCGAAAATCGAGCGGGCGGTCAATCCTACTTTTGGTCTAATTCAGATGTTCATGGCGATATTAATAACAATATACAGGCGCAGTTAGAAGCAATATTTGGTGGCACAGCATCCGTAACTGAGGCAGAAAGCATTTCCGTCCTCTTTGGTCGTGCCGTCCGTGCCGTCCGATTGAATGATCGGTGCGCCTGGTTTGACTTTTCCGAGTTGTGTTTCCAACCGCTCGGAGCGGCCGATTATATTTCCCTCTGCAATCGATTTCCGATCCTCATTATGGATCGCGTTCCTCAATTGGACGCCAATTACCTCAACGAAGCGCGACGGTTTGTGACCCTCATTGACGCTTGTTATGAATCTCGAACCCGCTTGGTGCTGTCGGCACAAGTCCCACTCGACGAGTTGTTTGTCGATTTTGAAGCGCAAGTCGTAAGCAGTGATGGAGATGAAGAGTTATTTGTGAGTGACAAGGGGGGAAATTCGAGTTCGTTTGCGACGACCATGATCCGTAACAAAGACGGGGAATATTGGGAGTGGTCGGCGACCGGTCGAATTGACGTGTCACTGGCACAATTATCGTCCGCCAATGATCTCTCCTTTTCTTTTCGACGAGCCGCGTCTCGATTGGCAGAAATGGGTGGAAAAGAATGGGGACGGCAATGACGAAAGGTCTTTACCTTACCAACTATTGCATCCATTCATACCAAATATTCCTTAGCGGCCGAAATACGTACATAAGAGACTGTCAGCTTTGGTCGTATTCTGTTTTTGAAAATGTCAGACTAAATGATGACGAATCCAGTGCAAGAACAAGGGGAGCGATTCATCCCAGCGACGTCACTGTCGTTGCAATCACGGGTTTTCTCGCTAAAGATCTATAAAAATTTCACCAGTAATATATTAACTATGGACGGATAATTATGAAAACAACACACCCCTTCAATGCATCATCATTGAAACTACCTTTACTCTCGCTGGTTGTATTGGGTACTTTAGGTTTAAGCGCTTGCTCAGATCAGTCTGCAAAAGACAAAGAGGCGGCGGCAAATAAAGAAACGACCGTTGTAGATACCATGAAGAAAAATGCAACAGATGCGAAAAATGCATCCGCCGATATGCTTGATAAAACCAAAAACAAAAACAAAAACAAAGACAAAGACAAAGCCACAGCTTATGGCACTGAAGTAGCTGATAAAGCTGCAGCAGATAAAGCCGCTGAGTACAAAGACGCAGCAATAGATAAATTAACAGCAGGCAAAGATAAACTATCCGATATGAAAGCTAAGGCGATGGATAAAAAATCTGATGCTGAAGAAATGTTAGAAAAAGCCAAAGAAAAAGTAACAGATGGCGATGGTGGCCATTAATATCTTTGTAGTTCAACACTCAAACTTATAGTTAGTATTCACGTGAAGGTTAACAAATTATTAACGTTCACGTGAGTTTTATGGCACTATTAAAAATATAAAGAATAGTTACATAGAACATTGCATAATAATTATAATGACTAAGCAATACATTTTAGGGATCTCTGCGCTATACCACGACAGCGCTGCAGCACTCATCATTGATGGCAATATTATTGCTGCCGCACAAGAAGAACGATTTACTCGGATCAAACACGATCCAAGCTTTCCCCATAATGCCATCGAATATTGTTTAAATACTGCACAAATAGAACTCGAAGACATCGATGCGATTGTTTTTTATGATAAACCATTATTAAAGTTTGAACGTTTATTGGAAACGTATTTGGCTCATAGCCCGAGAGGGTTTAGCTCGTTTGCTAGAGCGATGCCTATTTGGCTCAAAGAGAAATTGTATTTTAAACCGTTACTCCGACGAGAATGCCGTGCGCTAGTGCATCGTCGTCGTGCTCACACTGACAATACCAGCATTGAAGCACAAATCGCAAAAGAAAAAACACCTGTCATTCCCGTATTAGGATTTAGCGAGCACCATCTGTCGCATGCGGCATCTGCGTTTTATCCATCGCCATTTCAACGAGCTGCAGTATTGTGTTTAGATGGTGTCGGGGAATGGGCGACCAGCAGTGCATGGATTGGTGAAAAAGCCTGTGGTAGTGGTTCTCCCTCAACAACTGCCACAGCAACTTCGCCAACATCACAGCGTTTGACACCTCTGTGGGAGATACATTTTCCACATTCCCTAGGACTGTTATATTCAGCGTTTACCTATTACTGTGGCTTTAAAGTCAATGCGGGTGAATACAAGTTAATGGGCTTGGCACCGTATGGTAAACCTGTGTATGCAGAGTTTATTTACCGTCATCTGATTGATGTTAAAGAGGACGGTTCATTTTCATTGAACATGCAATACTTTGCCTACCCCGCAGGGGAAGTGATGGTCACCGAAGCTTTTTGTGAATTATTTGAAGGGGATGCCCTTGCACATGATGCGCCTGTGACACAAAAACAAAAAGATCTTGCCGCGTCGATCCAAGTGGTCATTGAAGAAATTGTATTAAAGATTGCTCAGCATATTCATGCATCTACGGGTTGTGAGTATTTGTGTTTAGCTGGTGGTGTTGCGCTTAATTGTGTTGCCAATGGACGTTTATTACGCGATGGCCCGTTTAAAGATATTTGGATCCAACCCGCTGCTGGTGATGCCGGTGGCGCATTAGGTGCCGCTCTAGAGTATGCTTATCAGTTGGGTGATAAAAGAACTGAAACACCAGATATGCAACACGCGTATCTGGGGCCTGAGTATAGTGTTGAACAAGCATTGGCTGCGTGTACAGAGTGGGGTGTTACCTATACGCAGTTAGCGCATGAGACGATATTTACTCATACCGCTCAATTAGCTGCGGATGGTCATGTGATTGGCTGGTTCCAAGGGCGCATGGAGTTTGGCCCTAGGGCATTGGGACATCGTTCTATTATAGGCGATCCTCGCTCAGCCTCTATGCAATCGGTGATGAACTTAAAAATCAAACAACGAGAATCATTTTGTCCTTTTGCGCCAGCAGTATTACAAGAACATGCGGCGCAGTGGTTTGCGCTGGATACGCCGAGTCCATATATGTTGTTAGTCGCTGATGTCATTGGGCCTAAGTCCGTTCCAGCTATTACGCATGTAGATAACTCGGCAAGAATACAAACGGTTGCACCAGAGCAAGTCTACTTTTATCCTTTAATACAGGCATTCTATGAGTTAACCGGTGTCCCCATGTTAATTAATACTAGCTTTAACGTACGTGGGGAGCCTCCTGTGTGCTCGCCCAATGATGCAATTCGTTGTTTTTTAGCGACGGATATGGATTATTTAGTAATAGGTGATGTCGTCCTGAATAAAACCGATATGTCCGCTTCTGCTATAGCAAAAGCAAAGGAGGTGACCTTTGCCAAAGATTAATCTACCGATGTTTATCAAGCAGCCTTGGCAACGAATAGCCTTACCGATGATGCTTATCGAACAAACAAGAGGCTTACGTGATTTTGCATGGCAATTTAGTATTATGCTCATCGTTGTGTTTATGGGATTGTTACCTTGGCTATTTAGTGGTGTGATCCCGATTTGGCCTCTATTGGTCGCAGGATACTTAATGGTTAGTGCCGTTATATATCCAAAAGCAATCTATCCGGTATATGTAGTGTGGATGGTCATAGCCTCTATATTGGGTTTTATCAATACGCAAATTTTATTGGCTCTGGTCTATTTTCTCGTATTTGCACCCGTAGGGTGTATTTTACGCCTCACTAAAGGTTTACAATATCAACACAAACGGTCGAAAAAATTGAACAGTTATTACATCAAGCGTGATAAGCCATTAGACAAAGACCATTTAACCAAACCTTTTTAGTCTCACTTTGACGATTAATTGATTAAAAGAAGTAAAGCATGAGTGAATTTTTATCTGATTTGTGGGAGTTTTTAAAAGTCCGCAAAAAAATCTGGTTATTACCTATCATTGTAATTTTAGCGCTACTTGGTGGCATAGTCGTCGCCACACAACAATCGTCGTTAGCGAGCTTTATTTACACCTTATTTTAGGCGCTATTTTAGGTCCTATTTTAAGCGCAGTGCAGACTTGCTTGTTATGAAAACGTATGCAAGAGATCTATATTGTTTTTTTGGGTATTCTCCATCATAAGTTCATTTATTTTGGCGCGTTACTATGCAGGTCACTGTGCGCGTTTAAGCAAGGAATTACCGTTATGATGGTCACTAAAAAAACAGCACGTATTTTCAGTACAAAAGCGATTAGCGTTTTAGGTGCGATGAGTGTTTTAGGGTTGCTAACCGCTTGTGGTCAAGCGCCACAAACTCAAACTACCGAGACACAATCAGCTACTAATTCGACTAATAGCTCACTTAGTCACTCGCTTGGTCACTCGCCTGCATCTGCACAGAGTGCTCAGGTGCTCCAGGCTGTGCAACTGAGTTTACCAGAGCAACAAGGATGGCAAATGCAACATGGTAAAGGTGCCGGTAAGCCGGTGGTATATCAAGTATTCACACGATTGTTTGGTAACACCAATACCAATAACATCCCTTGGGGCACGTTGGAAGAAAATGGCGTGGGTAAATTCGCTGATTTTACTGATACTGCATTACAGGGTATTGCTGAACTAGGTGTGTCTCATGTGTGGTATACAGGTGTACCACACCATGCTTTGGTGAATGACTACACCGCTTATGGGATCAGTAATGATGATCCTGATGTGATTAAAGGTCGAGCAGGCTCACCCTATGCAATCAAAGACTACTATAACGTCAACCCTGATTTAGCAATTGACCCTGCCCAGCGTTTAGCGGAATTTGAAGCCCTCATCGCTCGCACACATGCTAACGGTATGAAAGTGATCATCGATATTGTACCTAATCATGTTGCCCGTCAATACGAGGCCATATCTCGCCCAGAAGGCATAGCCAATTTAGGTGAAAAAGATGACACAAGTGTCACGTATGCCCCTAATAATAACTTCTATTATGTTCAAGGCGAGTCATTTAGTGTGCCGCAGTCGCGCAATGGCTATCAGGTACTAGGTGGTAAACCCGCTTTACTAAAAGATGGTAAGTTCGCCGAAAGTCCTGCCAAATGGACGGGGAATGGTTCACGCGCAGCACAACCGGATCTGAATGATTGGTATGAAACGGTTAAAGTCAATTACGGTGTGAGTCCTGATGGAACCTATGATTTCCCTCGACTACCACAAGGGTATGAACAAAAAGGCGTAGCCGAGCATCATGCGTTTTGGCAAGACAAAACTCTACCTGATTCATGGTATCAGTTTTATCACATCGTACATTATTGGCTAGAAAAAGGCGTTGACGGATTTCGCTATGATATGGCTGAAATGGTGCCAAGTGAGTTTTGGTCATTTTTGAACTCATCAATTAAAGTGAAATATCCAGATGCGTTTTTACTTGCAGAGGTCTATAACCCAGCTCAGTTTCGTGAGTATTTGCATATAGGTAAAATGGATTACTTGTACGACAAAGTGGACTTTTATGATTCACTTAAAGCCGTCATGCAAGGTCATGGCGATGCGAGTAACTTAGCACGCATTCAAGAGCAAGTTGCAGACATAGAACCGCACATGCTGCATTTCCTAGAAAACCATGATGAACAGCGTATTGCTAGTCCTGATTTTGCAGGTGATATGCACAAAGGTAAACCTGCATTAGTGGTTTCTGCATTGATTTCGCGTTCACCGACAATGATCTATTTCGGTCAAGAAGTGGGGGAAGATGGCAGTGAAGAAACTGGCTTTGGCGATCCGACTCGTACGACTATTTTTGATTACGCTGGAGTGCCAGCACATCAACGCTGGATGAATGACGGTAAGTTTGACGGTGGACAGTTAAGTGCAGCCGAAAAAGCCCTACGTGAGTATCATGTAAACGTCTTAAATATCTCTGCTAATCACCCTGCGATGAAAGGCAATTATATGTCTTTGCATGATGCCAATAGCGGGAACTCACAATATGGAAAATTACACTTTGCATTCGCTCGTTATGCAAATTTAGGTACCAACGAACAAGGTCAACAACAGCATGTTGCATTGTTAGTAGTAAACAACTTTGATGCTCAAGAGAGTCTGAAAACTACCTTATCAGTGCCACATGATGTGCTAGAAAAGTGGCACATGCCAGTGGGAAGTTACAATATGACAGAGCTCTTATCTAATGGGGTTGGTGCATTACGCGTAACTAGTGCGGATGCTGTTA
>Ga0233403_10000567_pt1 | contig 17460 bp, 8 predicted proteins | sample Na_oxic_1_MG_FD_179866 | JGI IMG/M metagenome (GOLD analysis project Ga0233403, IMG submission 179866) | Seawater microbial communities from Saanich Inlet, British Columbia, Canada - Na_oxic_1_MG | ecosystem: Environmental > Aquatic > Marine > Inlet | place: Canada: British Columbia | collected...
GCAGTCATCGGTTCAGGAGGAGCAGAAGCAGTGATTTTCCAGGCCTTGTCATTACCACTATTGGCCAAAATAACATAACCCTGCGGATGCCATATCGCCTTCATCGGCTCATCAATGTCCATAACTTGGGTATCAATCAAAACCAAATTATTAGCATACGAAAATTCTATGGCGACTTTACCACACTCAGGGCTATAGATATGTGCCAGCATCCAACCATCCGGGGACGGGATAACAGTCTGACGAACTTGTGCTGGTAGAGACGAATGAGCGGCTTTTGAATCTGACGGGGATTCATCACAGCCTTGCTGTTGACTTTCGGGAGTTTCAACAATCATAATCTCATTACCATTCAAAGCGATTTGATCAAAACGGCGGGCACCCTTTTCCAACAACGACTCTACCACTAAATAACCGGCTTGTTTCATATAAAAAATATGACCCACTCGATAATCGCGCCATTCGGTAATGGTACGCCGCTTTGAACCGTCCAAGTTTTGCACCGATATTTGATGCTTAAAATGGCTGGTATCACCATTTTTTGAAAAAGTGACTACCGCAACTTCTGAACCATCGTCTGCCCAAACCACTTTATCAGTTGGTTGATCAGGTGTTGAGTCCGTCACTACATTGCTGGTACAACCATGCAGTAGCAACACAGTCAACAAACTTAGCACCGTAAACAGTCTCGATACCCCTTTTGAACCTAGCACCGGTGGGATAAAGTATAAATCATAAATCGGATTAATCATAATAAAACCAATAAAACAACCGATTTTTCTAACAAATCGGAATTCTAAAAAAATCAGGCTTTCTCGTCTATTTTGTCCTCTTGCCCGGTCAACAAGTTATGGATATTAGAACTGTGCCGCCAAATCAGCAAACCACTCATAATAAAACTCATAACCATATATTCCCAGCCGGGGAGAAACCAGAACAGATACGCCGGGGTCAGAATAGCGGCGGAAATCGCTGCCAATGACGAGTAACGAAACAGAATAGCCGTGAAAAGCCAAGTTGCTAATAGGGCTAAACCGACTTGCCATGCTAACATCAATAAGGCACCAAACGCTGTAGCCACACCCTTCCCACCGCGAAACTGAAAGAAAATGGGATACAAATGCCCCAAAAACACGGCCAGTGTGACAGCCGCCAAAACCAAAGCCGCATCGGACAACAATTTAGCAATCAACACCGCAATTATTCCTTTAAACACATCTATGCACAAAGTAATCACGGCTGCCTTCTTACCACTGCTGCGTAGCACATTGGTTGCGCCCGGATTACCAGAACCTAATGTGCGAGGATCCGGCAAATTCATCAACCGACTCACTATCAAGGCTCCTGAAATAGAACCTATTAAATAAGCTAAAAAAGCCAAACAAACTGAAATGACCAATAAATTATCAAACAGCATAGTAATAAAATGAAATGTTGATATTGACAGTCAAAGAAATCCGAGTCAAGTTGACAAAATCGGACTTCTAAAAATTTATTCTGAAAATCCTCAAATTCTGAAAAACCTGATTTCGATGTTGAAGTTTTTTGAATAAAAACTTCAACATCGAAAAGACAATTAGAAGCACTCAGCGTAACATCAGTAATTCATTGTTTTTAATTAAAAATAATTAAATTTATTGAATAGTTATTTAAACAAAACCTTATAACTCAACGAGTTAATAAAAAACTATCACATCGAGTTTTAGGAATAAAATTTGAACATTTGAACTTTTTGAGGCCATCGAACTAACCCCCTCTGAATTGACAGAGAAGGTAGGGGAGAGCGGAAAGTTAAAGAAAATTTCAAATTATAATCTTCAAATTCCAATTTCCAATCAATTGGCCAAAAATATTATAACAAAAAAACGGCTCCCTTCTCGATAATCACCTAAAACAACTGTTCCTCTATCACGGTCGTTTTCTTCGGGCGACTGCTGCTCTTGCTATTACTACTGGCACTCGGACGGTTGCTTCTTTTGGCAGCTGACTGCTTCTTCTTCTTAGCACGACGCTTTTTCTTAGTCGTTTTGCTTGAGGAAGACTGTTTTGCTGAGGAGGATTTGCGATTAGTCTTCTTACTACTTGCTGAAGTCGCCCCGTCTATTTTAGCAACATGGTTATATTCAAAAGGTTCCGACTCCTTTGAATCCCTCAAAGCATTACCCATAAACTCAATCCACATAGGCAGTGCCGTATTTCCTCCAGTCTCCTTATTACCAAGAGAGCGTGGTGTATCAAAACCAACCCAAGCAGTGGCTACCAGTTTAGGCGAATAGCCGGAAAACCAAGCGTCGCGTTGATCATTAGTAGTGCCGGTTTTACCAGCAATATCCTTACGGTCAAGCACCAGTGCCGCCCGCCCAGTACCAAGACGAATCACATCCTTCAGCATAGAAGCCACAGTCGAGGCATTGGAACTTTTTATCACCCGCGGCGCATAGCGAAAACTCTGTGTACATGACGTATGAGAAACCAGGAGGGTAGACGGTGTATCGCCCGATGTGGTTAAAACCTCCCTTGGGCATCGGCGACAGACTTTCAATGGATTCGCCGAGAAAATCATCGTTCCATCGCTATCCTCGATATGGTCAATAAAATAAGACTCAATCCTAAAGCCTTTATTCGCAAAAACCGAATAGCCAGAAGTCAAATTCAGAGGAGTCACCTCACCGGTTCCTAAAACAATGGTCAGATTCTTCGGAATCCTCTTCCGTTCAAAACCAAACTTAGTGAGATGATTAATCGCATAATCCACACCGACTTTGTCCAATAGGCGCACTGAGGAGACATTATAGGAATGCGCTAACGCTTTTCGGAGCGTTGTCCACCCATAATACTCATGGGTATAATTACGAGGACTCCACATTTCATCACCCACCTTAAAAACGATTGGCGCATCATTGACGGAGCTATACTGGGAATAACCCTTATTCAGTGCCGCTGAGTATATAAACGGCTTGAAAGCTGAACCGGGCTGCCTTTGAGCCTGTGTGACTCGATTAAATTTACTCTTATAAAAATCAAATCCACCCACCAAAGCCTGAATCGCACCATCCTTAGGATTCAGTGCCACTAAAGCCCCCTCAACTTCAGGGACTTGAGACAAACTCCAGCGTGCTGGTCGAAATGTTTTCTGCTGAGAATCGGCCTTGTCAGAAGACTGCAACTTATAAGTCGCCTTTTGTAGGCCCTTTTTCTCACTGGTTTTTCGATACCAATGCTTACTCTCCCAATGAGGACGAGCCATGATAACATCTCCTCGCTTGACAACACGTCCAGCACTTCTAGGATAGCGGCCCCGTCTATTATCATGGATATATTGGCGTGCCCAAGAAATATCCGACCAACGGATTTTAAATTCCCCAGCCTTGTCGTTATAAGCAATAATGCTTCTCCGTCTGACTCTAAGGACAATACTCGGCACCAGTGGGCCAACGATGGGATAGTTACCTAAAATATTAGCAGCCCACTCTTTTACCTTGACCCCTTTGGGTATCTTAACATGGTCAATCGTGCCTTTAAATCCATGCCGCCTATCATAACGAAACAAATTTCGGCGTAAAGCCATCGTAGCGATTTCTTGTAAGCGACTATCAATCGTCGTAAAAACCTTATAACCCTTAGTATAAATAGCCTCCTCACCAAACTTATCGAGTAAATAGGAACGAACCATTTCAGCGACATAAAGGGCATCAATTTCCGGGAGTCGCTTATACAGTCTTGCGGTTAAAGGCGCTTTGACGGCTTGTTGATACTCCGCTTGGCTGATATAGGAATGTGCCAACATACGCCCCAGGACATAAGTTCGGCGTTCCAAAGCCCGTTGCGGATTATTGATTGGGTTATTGGTTGACGGTGCCTTCGGTAAGCCCGCCAACATAGCCCATTGTGCCAAGCTCAACTGGTCAAGTTTCTTACCATAGTACACCTCAGATCCGGCATTAATGCCATAGGCGCGATGACCAAAATAGATTTTATTCAGATACAGCTCAAGGATTTCATCCTTAGTCAGCTCATCCTCGATTTTTAGGGCGAGCAAAATTTCATCGAACTTACGCTTAACCGTCTTATCAGGCGTTAAAAAGAAATTACGGGCAACCTGCATAGTGATGGTACTACCACCTTGGCGCTTTTCACCGGTTTTAATAAAACTGAGGGCAGCCCGAAACAGGCTTTTTAGGTTCACACCGGGATGCTCATAAAACTTATCATCCTCAGCAGCCAATATGGCTTTAACCAGAGGCACCGGAACCTGACCAATTGTAGTCGGAATCCGACGCTGCTCTCCGTACTCAGCCATAAAAACTCCATCCTTGGTATATATCTGAAGTGGTACTTGTAGGCGGGCTTCCTTGAGGCGGTCAATGGGTGGCAATTGTGGAATGAAATACCACTGAATAGCGGCCGTACCTACCGCGGCGACTAAGCAAAGCAGTAAACCCATTAACAAAGTGACATGCACTAGCCTATAAAAAGAATGTCTTATACTCATACTGATAAATAGAACGATAAAAGTTAATGGTTAATGGTTAATGGTTAATGAAAAACTATTGATAATTTATTCGCACTTCCGTGAAACGGGAAATCAATGGGTTACATTTGGTTGATTTGGCGCGTATTAATTATTGATTTTGAAAGTCGAACTCATCTGAGTCGTGTTTCATTTTTTTCAAGTTAGTCAGGGAATGTTATCAACGTTGTTTAAAAATATAGCATTTTTCGGCCGCAAAAACTACCTCGCTTGCAGGGGCAAAACCGATGTTATTGCTTTGTATTTCACATCAGCGGAAAATGCTGGCACTGGGCTTGTTAAATGAGATTGATTAAAATCAATAACTTATAACATTCATTCTGGCTGGAAAAATAAGCGAAAGGTAAGGTATATATCACATTTTGATTAAAAAAAAGAAATTTTTATAATGAGTAAGCAATATTCATGCCGGCTATAGCTCATTGAATAAGCTTTTAAAAAGCGAAAGTACTGTGTTATCTCCAAAAATCAGTTTTTTAGAAAGTTTTTTTTATATTCGATTAATTATACTAAGACACTTAGCAAACCCATTTTCTTGCCATTTTTTTCTACCATAAAAAAGGATTATTGACAATCATCAAAAATGCCTCAATCCACCATCAAAAATGGAATTTTTCTTAATAAACAAACAGTTCTGGTCATTTTTTGCTTCCCATATTTGGGGAGCAACAAGCAAGTTGCTTTAACTTATTGAATATGAATATAAAACCAAATAATAGGGTGAATTTTGGATGCCATTATCAGATACCAGCAGCACTAACACATTGCCGCTATTTTCACCGAAAACTAAATATAATAAAAACTGAATCACAAAAAAACAGTATACTAATCAAAAACACCTCCAAGATTTATTCATTTTTATTTTAGGGACAACGCCGAAAATAATACACGCCTACGCCAAACCGGGCGGATTAGAGCGAACACAAACATTATGGAACCGGAGTGCGTAACATCAGTTCCTAAATAAAAAAACCAAAATTGAGCTTCGCTCACTTTCAGTTGACCGTGTTCAGTATATACTATGCAACTTAAATTGAAACTTTTAATTCTCAAAACAACAATCTAAAAAAAATCTGTTCATCATACAGTAACTCATAAAAACAACAACAAACTTTCCGTTGCCTACACACCATTATGATGTTCACCATATAATAACTCATAAAAACAACAACAAACTTTCCGTTGCCTACACACCATTATGAGCCTATTCAGCCTAAAACCAGAACCCCTAATAGGGATAGACATCAGCTCAACCGCCGTCAAACTACTCGAACTCAGCCAAGCTGGCAAAGGCTACAAAGTAGAAAGCTACACTATGGAACCCTTACCAGAAAAAGCCATAGAAGACCGAAACATCGTTGAAATAGAAACTGTCGGCGATGCCATTGTCCGAGCTGTCAAGCGAGCCAAACCTCGTGCCCAACATGCCGCTGTTGCAGTAGCTGGTCCATCTGTCATCACCAAAACCATTACTATGGACGGAGGCATGTCCGATGAAGATATGAAAGAACAAATTGAAGAAGACCCAGCCCAATATCTTGGACAAGATATTGAAGAAATCAACCTTGACTTTCAAATAATCGGCCCCAATGAAAAAGAGCCAGACCGTGTTGACATCCTACTCGCTGCCTGTCGTAGCGAAACATTGGATCAACGAATCGCCGCCATCGAACTCGGCAGCCTAAAAGCCAAAGTGGTTGATATAGAAAAATACGCCCTAGAAAATGCCCTTGTCATGGTGGCACAAAACGACCCCGAAATTGATGAAGATGAAATCATAGCCCTAATTGAAGTAGGGGCAACCACCACCACCATGAACGTATTGGGCGAACAAAAAGTTGTCTACACACACGAAGAAATGTTTGGGGGACGACAGCTCACCGAACAAATTCAAGCCCATTATGAATTGAGCTACGAAGAAGCCAACATTGCCAAACGTGCCGGCGGCCTACCTGACGACTTTGAAACGGAAATACTTGAACCCTTTAAAATTGAAATGGCTCAACAAATCAGCCGCATGGTGCAATATTACTATGCACAATCAAGCTATGGCAAACTGTCGCACATATTAATTGCCGGTGGTTGTGCCACCATCCCCGGCGTGATAGAACATACTAACAACAAAGTCGGCGGACATGTCACCATAGTCAATCCCTTTGCCCAAATGTCAGTCGCTTCACGAGTCAGCAAAAAATCCCTGATGGAAGATGCCCCAGCATTAATGATTGCTTGCGGACTAGCCCTACGAACATTTGACGAGTATTGAAATATGCCACGAATTAACCTATTGCCTTGGCGCGAGACACTTAAAAAAGAGCGTGAAATACGTTTTGGGATTATCACTGGAATCTCGTTAGCCATCACCGGACTTGTCGTACTCTCTGTGCATCTCTACATGCAAAGTCTAATCGACTATCAGCAAAGCCGCAATAAATACCTAGAGACCCAAATTAAAGAGGCTGACAAAAAAATAGAGGAAATTAAAAAATTAGAAAAGGACAAATTGCGCCTGATTGAGCGCATGGATGTTATCCAACAACTCGAAGAAAGCCGCCCTCAAATAGTGCATTTATTTGATGAATTTGTCAAACAAGTGCCAGAAGGCGTATACTTTACGACTATGAAACAAAAGGGCGATAAAATCACCCTTGAAGGCGTTGCACAATCGAATGCGCGTGTATCCTCACTGATGACCAATATCGAAAAGTCACCTTGGCTGACTAACCCCACAATTGGTGTCATTGAAACCACAAACAAAGGTGCCACAAACTACAAAAAACACAGTATAAGTAAATTTAAGTTAGAAGTCACTCTAACCGCACCTAAAAAGGAAGAAACTTCATGAAAATGGAAGATTTCAGTAACTTAGACCCGCAAAACGTTGGCAATTGGCCTATTCCAGTCAAAGCGGTGATAATCGCCGTACTGTGTGCCGCGGCACTGGGGGCTGGTTATTGGTTTGACACCCAACATCAAATAACTCAATTGGGCACGGTGCAAATCAAAGAAGGCGAATTTAAAAAGGAATTTAAAAAGAAACAATTGCAAGCGGCTACTTTACCCAAACTTAAAGAACAACTGGTACAAATTGAAACCATTCTCTCCGAATTGCTACAAAAATTACCCGATGATGCCCAAGTCAGTGAATTAATTCGAGATATTTCCCAAACAGTACTCGCCAATGGCTTAAAACAAGAACTATTCAAACCCGAGTACAAAAAGAGAGTATCTGTAAAAGGACTCTACGTCACATTACCAATCCAACTACGAGCCCGCGGCGACTATCACGCTTTTGGCAAATTCGCCAGTGGAATTGCTGCCATGAATCGTATCGTTACCCAACATGATATACTCATCGACTCAAAAAAAAGTGATGAAAAATATCCACTCCTGTTACAAATGACGGCACAAGTCTATTTTCTTGAAAAAGTTGAGGAAGATGAGAAAGATAAAAAGGGAGCTAAAAAAGGTAAAAAATAATAGGGCCGTTGCGAAACTACCGAAATGGTTAATGGTTAATGGTTAATGGTTAATGGTTAATGGTTGGTTAATAGATTGGTGTTAACCGTTCAATGACAGAATATTTAACGGTACTTTCGCTTATTTTTTGAAAACTGCTTTTTATTCATGGCATTCATATTGCGTTAAGATAAACACAAATTTTATTCTTTAAAATCAAAACGTTACATTAGCTAACGTACCGTTTTAAATGCGGTCTATTTGAATTCATTTCAATTCAAATACTTTTTTTCGGTAGCCTAAAAGCCTCAAAAGTTATTTCGCAACAACCCTATTATTCGCCATTTATTAAATAGCGGAATAGGTTTATGTGTACTTTGTACGGTTAAGCCCCGATAGGGTTGAATTTTAAGAGCAAGAGGTGAAACCTGGGGTTTTGCAAGAGGCTCATTGGTCAAAGATTTTTAAGTTTTGGATCTAACCGGTTTCAAAAATCGGTCAGAACTGTCATTCCCAAATAAAAAACCGACAATTTAGCTTCGCTCACTTCAGTTGACCGCTTCTAGTATAAGTTATTGATTTTTAATTGGCGCGTCAGAGTTCAGCAAATATTTGGCCCAAATTGTTGGCTGGACATTTTCTGGACAACTATACTGTCCACCGTCATAATTAGCGATTGGAAAAATCCCTCCCCACCCGCATTTTTCAAAAAGAGGGAATCTTTTTACCAAAGCGTATAGCGGTGCGAAGTATATAAGTACCCATCCAGAAGTTTTCAGCGATTTTGAATACATAAACGATTGTTTTTATTCGCTTTATTTTTGAAAAATATATGAACGGGTACTTACCAAGGAGAAAGTTAATGACCAAATTTCACTTACCAAAGCCTTGCTGTTATTACATCTCTTTCATTAGCCTAATCTCAATACTACTGTCTTCTTGTAGTGACACGGAGATGGCCGATTTGAAAAAGTATGTAGCCAACATCAAGGCCAAAGAAAACCCACATGTAGACGCAATTCCAGAATATAGACACATACCACCCTACTTCTATGAAGTGCAACAGCAGCGCGATCCATTTATACCCTTGATAGATACAAAAAACGGGAGGGGAATCACCTTAGCAAAAACGCGGCAAACTGATGCCCAAAAAGTAGCTTGTCCAACGCCTCATGATCATCGAGTGCGGGTGGGTTTGGAACTGATGCCGCTTGATGCCCTACAAATGGTTGGTACATTAGAAAATAATGGTGCCTTATGGGGATTAGTCGTATCAAAAGGCGATGGCATTATTTACCGGGTCAAACAAGGTGATTATATGGGAGAAAATTACGGAGAAATTATGGACATCTCGGAGCAAAAAATTGAAGTCATGGAACAACTACCAGATGGCAAAGGGTGTTGGAAGCAAGAAACGGCAGCTCTTTTGCTGGTTGAATGATTGGAAATTGACGCTAGGTGCCATTTTTTCTGCTAAGTGTTTGATTTAATTATTGACAATTTATTAAGAGCAAAAGCCTCATCTTTTCATTCCTCAAAAATCAAAGACTTAAAAAATTTGCACATCATTGGAAATTGGAAATGGGTTTTCAAGCTCTTGTACACAAAAACTGCTTTCGGCCAAAGTTTTTTGAAAACCCGGTCAATATTCTATTGACCGGTTGTTCGAGTCCAAAGCGTCAATGCCACATTGGATGTTTGTCCAAAGACTTATGATTATCCAAAACCAAAAAATCCGAGTCTAGTTCAACTTGACTCGGATTTTTTTATTATTCCAAAAAATCGGATTTTTTCTGATTACCTTTTGTTGAAAAGGTAACTGTTTGATTTTAAGTACTCAACCTCATAGGTGTTCGGAATTTTCCCAGGAGTGCAAGGCGTACCTTGCAAGAGTGATCATCGTTACCCCCCCCCGTTTCCAAGCAACGTTTGTAGGGGGCCGGTAATTAAATACAGAGGTCTAACGATGAGTGTTCGTGCAAGGTACGCCTGGAACGAAGGAGATTTAAAAATCCCGAACACCTATGTACCCAACCTTATGTTTTCAGGTATTTTGATAATCGTTAAATCTTTAGTTTATGAGAGTTTATGAAAAAATATCAGAAAATTTATGAACCGGTATTTTATTTTTGTAGCCGCCCAGAACTTCGCTACCCGAAAGTGAACAACCCCACCAAATCGACTGTTCGATGATAGAAAACCGCATTTCTGCCCTTAGAGAACAAAAATATGAATACACTTTCCTTACTCAACAGCCCAAATAAAACATGTCTGTTAGCCAAAGGAGTCATTACCTCATGTTTCATTCTGAGCATGGCTCACAACATACTCTTTAACAACAACGCACTTGCTAACGGTTCCAACCGCCTAGAGCAACTCAGTTACTCCACCATGCCCGGCAATCGCGTCCAAATTCAACTAGACTTTTCCAGCCCATCGATAACCCATAGCAAATTTTCAACAGAAAATCCAGCCAGCATCGTATTGGACTTTCCCAACACCAAACTCGGGATCAGAAAACGCTTTCAAGCCATAGGTATTGGCGTCGTACAAAATGTCAATACCGTTGAAGCCAGTGACCGTACCCGTGTTGTCATTCACTTAGTGCGAAAGGTACAGTTTGAAATCACTCAAGTCGAAAAACGGATATTAATCACCGTCGAAAATATGGCATCCTCAACCAACACGGTTAGCCCAAGCCCTAACCAGTTCAATCCACCCCAAACCACTGCCACTCCACCCGCTTTGTCAGCACCAGCATCGTCGCCAACCTCGACTATGCCACCAACGACCTCATCTCGACCCAATGTTAGGTTACAAGGTTCTTACATACAAGATATCAAGTTTCGTCGTACCAATGAGGGTGCTGGACGTATCACCATCACTCTGTCAAACCGGTATATCTCGGTGGACATGCGCCAACAAGGCACAGATATTGTATTAGAATTTTACAACACCAGTCTACCCAGACAACTGGATCGGCGCCTGGACGTATTGGATTTTGCCACCCCAATTAGTTTTATTGACTCATTTCCGACCGGAGCCAATGTTCGCATCAACATCACCGTCATAGGTGACTATGAGCATCATGCTTACCAGACGGACAATCTCTACGTCGTTGAAGTCAAAGAAAAAGTCCAAGTCCAAGCCGAACAAGTCGAAATCGAAGAACGTAAGTATGATGGCCAACTCGTCTCTTTTAACTTTCAAAATATTGATGTGCGTTCAGTACTATCATTACTGTTTGAAACTTCCGGGCAAAATCTGAATATGGTTGCCGACGAAAAAGTCTCCGGTGCCGTCACCCTACGACTGAAAAACATCCCTTGGGACCAAGCACTTGACATCATCCTTGAGGCCAAAGGATTGGGTATGCGAAAAATCGGCAACGTGGTTTTGATAGACTTAAAAGAGAATATTGATGCCCGTAAGCAACGTCAATTAGAGGCACAAAGAAAAATCAGACAACTCGAACCCCTTCGCACCGAATTTATCGTCATCAATTACGCCAAAGCCAAGGATATTGTCAGTCTGCTACGAACCACCGGGGAACATTCATTTCTAACCCCCGGTCGGGGAAATGTCTCTATGGATGAAAGAACCAATACCCTAATCATTCAAGATACCACCTCGAAAATTGCTGAAATCCGACAACTCATTGGAGAACTGGATACTCCGGTGCGCCAAGTTTTAATTGAATCCCGAATTGTCGTGGCTACCAGCCAATTCAGTAAAGATTTAGGCATCAAATTTGGCTACGGAGCCAATCAAGACTTTGGACAAGGCAATGGTGCCGTGTTTGGCGGCAAAGTTTCCGGCGATACTAAATTTTCCGGTGGCACCGCATTCACATCTGACAACACCCAAACCGGCGGCCAAGGCGAAAATTTCATTGTGAATTTACCGGCGTTGGCGGCTGGGGGACAACCAGCTGCTCTCGGATTAGCTATTGGTAAAATTGGCAGTTACCTATTACAATTAGAATTATCAGCTATGCAAATTGAAGGTGCCGGTGAAATTCTCAGCAGTCCACGTATCATCACCGGAAATCAGCAAGAAGCTTCTATCGTTCAAGGCACCGAATTTGCTATACCAGGTACCGCCGGGGTCGGTGCAGTAGCCCCGCCCACCTTCAAAGAAGCAGTACTGGAATTAAAGGTGACTCCCCAAATCACCCCGGATGAACGAGTGATTATGGAATTAGAAGTCAAAAAAAATGATATCATTGATCTCACTCAAGGCAGTATTAGTAGACGCGAAGTCAAAACTCAAGTGCTGGTCGATAATGGTGAAACTATCGTGTTAGGCGGCGTTTATGAGCGAACCAAAACCAACAAACTGGAAAGAGTCCCATTTTTTGCTGACTTGCCTCTGATAGGCCATCTCTTTAAACGCCGTTCTAATCGAGATGAAAAATCAGAACTACTGATTTTCGTCACTCCCAGGATTCTAAAAGAAGCCGGCTAAGCTTTCTTTTAGACTGATTTTTTTAGCAAGAAATTTTTTTCAAAAATCGGAATTATTGAGTTTTTACCGAGTTTTTTTAAAAAAATCTTGAAAGTAGGGGGCCGGTAAGCGGGCGCGAGTCACTCAAAAAATACGACCATCTTTTGCCCGCTTCGCTTGCCCTGACTTTTTAGAAAATTTTTTCAAAAATCGGAATTATTGATTTTTTACCAAGTTTTTTTCAAAAAAAATTAAGTTAAGGATATGCGTTGCGTTGGAGTACAAAGCTTCAGCTTTGTGCGGCCTGACTTTAACTTTTTTAACAACAACATACAAGGAGAAACTGAATGTCAAAACATTTTTTCAAATGGCTTTTTATTATCGCCATACTCGGATTACTCAATGCCTGTGGAGGTGGCGGGAGTGATGAGCCGAGTGGCTTGTTGGATGATACCGGTGGCAACACCGGTGGTTCCTCGCCGGCGGCGGATACCTCCGCCGACGAATTTACCGATATTGCCGTATCTCTCGGTGCCCAACAGATTATTCCCAGCGGCGGTAGTACCACAGTCCTGATGACGACTTATATCGCCGATGCTGATCGGGAAGGCGAAATTGCGCCCAATGTCGATCTGAATATTACCGTCCATCCGCCCGGCAGTGCCACACTTCAGAATGTGCCTAAACGCACTAACCACGTAGGTGATGCCAGCTTTACCGTCAGCCACCCCAGCAGCGGCAATGTCACCGTCAACATCAGTGGTGCCGGACGTTTTAAAAAGGGTTTTGATATCCCATTATACTTTGGGGCTTCCGCTGCCGCCGAGGTGATCAGCAAAAATACCGTTCAGGCTGACGGCCAAACCCCTATCGCCGTCAAAGTCCTGGTGCGAGACTGGGCTGGTACTGGTATTCCCAATATTCCAGTGGATTTTTCTTTTCCGATTCGATCCTTCGCCGTGCCTACCGCCCTTGGGAATACTGACCAAAACGGCGAATTTACCACTGGCATTACCAACACCGTTGCCCAATCCACCAAAGTGACTCCAATCGCCGGAGGTATGCAGACCGGTTCGCTGACGCTGAACTTTGGTGCCAGTCAAGTGGTCACCGTTCCCGTCCGTCTTGATATGATTGTCAGTAGCGACAACGTCTTGGCTAATGGTCAAGCGGCGGCAACTTTGGTAGTGATTGCTCGTGATACCACCGGTACGCCAGTACCTAATATTCCAATCAATATTGCCAGCGATTCGGCCAGCGCCCAATTAAAAATTGGCAGCGAATCTAAAACCCTGTTTATAAACGGTAATACCGGAACTGAGGGCAGTATTGAACTGAATATCACCAACACGGTTGAAGAAACGGTCAGCATCACCGCCACCGTCAGCAGCGGTACTGAAATCCAAGAACAAACCCAAGAAATCCAGTTTACCAACTCTCAATCGACCAGTGGGATCGATATTGGTAGCATTGAACTGGATCAACCGGTACTGAGTCCCTCTGAACCCAAAGCCAATGGTACCGACACGGTGACCCTAGTCGGCAAAGTCCTTGACAAAGACGGTAACCCAGCAGATAACATTCCGGTCAGTATTATAAAAAGTGGTGGGTTGGCTTCGATTCAAATCGCCAACAATGGCAAAACCAATCAAGCTGGAATTTTTATTGCCACCTTCACGGACAGCGTGGTAGAACAATTTACCGCCAGAGTTGTCGTCGGCAATATCAGCAGTGAGTCAGTCGCCATCAGTTTTGTTGCGAAGTCTCAGGACGACGAACCCGGTGAAACCTTTCCGTCCCAAATTATTATCTTAGCAACCCCCCAACAGCAACTGATTCCAGACGGAGGCACTGGCGACATTAGCTTAACAATTGTGGTGCGCGATAAAGATAATACACCGGTGTCTGGAGCGCAATTGATTATGACGGCCAGCTCAAGTACCGCCCAGTTTGATAACACCATCGCTGAAACCAGCAGTAATGGTACCGCTTCTTTCAGTATCAGCGAATCGGTGGCTGGGAACCTCACCGTCACGGCGACAGTTGAAGGAGAGTCAGGCCAAATCAGACAATCAAAAGTCCTGAGCTTTGTCTCTGAAACCGGTGGCACTGTTGCAGCCAGTAGCAAAGTTCGTTTTTTAGATGTCAACGTTTTTAATAACAATCAACCGGCCGACGGAGAGGCCGCCATTCAAATCGATGCGGTTGCCAGAGATGGTAACGGTGTGGCCGTGCCAGAGGTGCCTATTTTGGTGCAAATGTCAGCCGGCAGCGCTGCCGTTGCCAATCCGTCCATACAAAACACCGATGAGAATGGTTTCTTTCAGACTAAAATATCGTCCACCAAGGCCGGAGATGTCGCCGTCAGTATCGCGGTTGAAGGGAGCGCGATTGTCAGTCAGCCACAGATTATTACCTTTACCGCGCAAACCGGGCCAGATGTGCCACCCGCGTCGGTGACGCTAGAAGTTATGAATAATCGTCAACCGGCCGATGGTGAATCCAAAATTACTTTGGTTGCCACTCCCAAAAATGCCAGCGGCACCCCCATTGCTGGTGTTGATATCACATTCGTTGATGAATCGGATAGCGTTGAGATTATCGGGGGCACCACTAATGCGCTGGGTGAATATCGTGTCCCGGTGACCAGTCAGGTGGCGGAAACTTTTAATGTGACTCCGGTCGCAAAAGGATCCATCATTGGTTCGCCGGTTAGCCTGGTGTTTGTCCCAGTGGATAGCGGTACGATTGATTTTCAAGTCCTTAATGATAATCAACCGGCCGATGATCAAGCCACCATTACGTTGGTCGTCACGTTCCGCGATGTCAGTGGTAATCCGATTAAGGATGTTGAAGTCCAATTTGTTGATGATTCGGAGGCGGTAGAAATTACCGGAGGTTTGACCAATGCGTTGGGCGAATTCCGCACGACCGTCAAAAGTACGGTCGCCAAAACCATTAAGGTGACCCCGGTCGTCAAGGATATTGTTGGGGAACAAAAAACCATCACTTTTGTGCCGCTCGGGAGTGCGGTCACTGATTTGGTCGTCAATGTGGTGAAAAACCATCAACCAGCGACCGGTAGTGATGAGGATGCGATTGAAATTGAAGTGATTGCCAGAAGCAGTGGGCGTACCGTCAAAGGGGCAGCCATTAGTGTACAACTGCCCGGTAACTCGGCAGCCGTGGCGAAACCGTCTCAAGGTGTTACCGATGACAATGGCGTCTTTCCAACCAAAATCACTTCGACAGTGCCGGGGGATGTGACGGTAACCATTGTCGCTGAGAATGCGTCGGTGACTAAGCAGTCAACCGTGGTGACTTTTCTATCGGGTTCGGCTCTGACCACCACGACCAACGTTGGTTTACAACTTCTGGGCGCTACGCCTCAGTTAGCCGATGGTAAATCGGAACAGATCCTCGTTGTGACTCCGCGTGACGCGAACAATGCGCCAGTGCCAGAGGTTGATATTGAGTTAATCAGTGACTCAACAACGGCGATTATTGAGCCCAGCTCTGGGCAAACCAATGCTCTGGGCGAGTTTCGCACCAAGATCACCAATACGGTGGCGGAAACCTTTACCGTGACCGCGATAGCCGGCGGTATCAAAGGTGATCCGTTTCCAGTGACGTTTAACCCGATTGGCGAAAATGTCGAATTGCAAGTGACTGTGGTGGATAACAATCAAGCCGCTAATGGGAGTCCAACCAAAATCAACGTGGTTGCCAGAGAAGGCGGAAAGGCGGTGGAAGGTGTGCCTATTGTGGTGTTAATCGACTCCGGGGCCGCTGTGGCGAATCCTTCTCAAGGTAATACGGATGCCAATGGGACCTTTAGTACTGAAATAACTTCCAGTGAGGCGGGATTAGTTCATGTGACGATTCGGGATGAGAGTACTGGCGTTGCCGCGCAACCGAAACAACTTAGTTTCCTAGCCGAGTCGGGTATCACTCCAACGACGGTTGAATTGATAGCGAAAAATGCGCCGCAACCCGCCGATGGCAATTCTAAAATCAGCTTAGTTGTGATTCCACGCGATGGCCGAGGAATTCCAGCGGTTGGGGTAGCGATTGAACTGATTTCCGAGTCCGATCAGATTAAAATTGAATCTACCAGTGGCACCACCAATGTATTGGGTGAGTTTCGGACTTCGGTGGTAACGGCTTCTGATATGTCCGACACGTTGACTAACACGTTGAAGGTCAATATCACGCCAGTGGCTGCTGGGAATATTATTGGCGCTCCGACCCCAGTGATCTTCACGCCGGTAGCGGTGCCAATCCCGGCTACGTTGAGTATGACCGTGACGAATAATAATGTCGAAGTCGGACAAGACGCGACGCTGACCGTGTTGGCGAGAGATGATAATGGTTCGCCGATGGGCAATGTGCCGGTGAAATTGTCGGTTGCGCCGGGTGATGATCCGCCTGATATTACCGGTTCGGCTATTTTTGGTACAGGTGGGTTTGAAGGTCAGACAGCCGAAAACACCGGCGTATTTGAAACCAGCTTAAAAAACAATCAGCCTGGCATCGTTAAAGTGACCGCGTCGGCGTTAGGAAAAGACGGGACGCCGTTGTTAAACAGTAACACGGTCGATGTTGTCTTTAAAGCAGCCCCTGGTGATGATATCAAAGAAGTCAGCAATATTCGCTTAATAACCAGCAATCCCCAACTGGACTCCGAAGGGAACAGTGAAGGTGTGCTTATTACCGCCATCGTTAAGAACAAAGCCAACAATCTGGTTCCAGGGGCGGTGGTCAACTTTAGTGCCACTTCGGGAGAAATTCAGCCCCTAACAGTCGAGGGCAGTTCATTAGCTGGCATGACCAATGAAAGTGGACAAGCTCAAGCTCGCTTGACGACAGTCGGTAATGCTGATAATCGTACCATCACCGTCAAGGCAACTGTGCCAACGACGACCGGTGAGATTCGAGAAGCCACGGTTGATATTGAAGTGGCTGGCACGGCGATTCTGGTATCTGGACAACAGACGGTTATTCTTGGCAGTACCATCAATATC